>JACLAB010009113.1_pt1 | contig 12060 bp, 3 predicted proteins | sample 8027921 | NCBI WGS metagenome assembly JACLAB01 (sample SAMN15725117, study PRJNA655200) | protist metagenome | isolation source: fluorescence activated cell sorting (FACS) single amplified genomes of... | place: USA: West Boothbay Harbor, Gulf of Maine | collected 2000-07-19
GACGACGAGTCAAAACGATGACTCGAGCGTCAAGAACAATAATTTAGGAATGGACAGAAGAGGAGGAGAAAACAGGAACGACGACGACAACAACAACAACAGATTTTCATCAACTTTTGACGAAGCGTCGAAACCGCGTTCGTTAATCGGATGGATCACCATGTCCATTTTTGAAAACGCCACGGATGCAAACGGTCGACCTTCTTTTAGAGTTCGCGATACCGCAGAGTGTTCGCAGTTGTATCGGGTGAAAGAAGCGTACACGGAAAGTGCCATCATCGATGCCGCGGCTTCAGCCGGTGTCAGCCATCCGTTGAAATCGCACAAACCGATTCGGTGCAAAATTTTTGCGGAAGTTTTGCGATTACGCTCGATAGCACCACAAAAGCAGAAGCAACAAGACAAACAAGAGCAGCAACAACAAGATACGAGTGCAACGATGCTTCCAGAGCCTAGATTACCTCCGTACGTCGTTCACATTAAGGACTTGTCGGAAACGAGCTCTCTGAAATCCAACTGGGAAAGCGCTTGGGGCAACACGCTTGATTGCGGCTTGCGAAGAGAGGTTTTCATCGACATCCGGAACATCGACTTGTGCAAAAGAAAAGATTTGCGCGTGAAGATGGAACTGCGCGACGATGATTTGAACATCAACGCAAAGGGATTGCCGGCGACCTTTCCTTCACCGGATGGGAGGAACAAAGTGAGCGAATTTTGGACGCCACTCTCAGTCGGGAAAACCAAAGGTGGCGTTTTTTGTTCCGAAGCTCGCGCGACGTTACCGGCGAGGCTAAAACCGTCGCATCATTTGATTTTATCCGTGTATGGAACGGATCAAAACGCTAAAAACCTCTTCTTAGGTTCAGTACAAAGTGAAGAAGAATTGATTGGACATTCGGTGATACCTTTGTGCGTGGCGCCAGAAACGCTCGCGCCGAATATCGCGAGTGCCAATAATCCGAACGGCGTTGAATTAGGTTTAGTCGCGGTGAAAGAGCTTTTGCCAAAGTATCTGCAAGCGAACGTAAGAGCGCATATGCCGTATTGGAACGAGAGAGTGCCGTGCGTGCACGTGAAAATGCGACTCGCGGACACGTTGCACACCGCGGATGGGAGAATAGGTAATTTCTATGCGGCTACTGCGGCGTGGGCAGAAGGTGCATCCGGACGAGAAGCCGTCGATAGACTCTTATCCGCCACGAGAAACTTACCTTTAGCTGAAGGAGCCGCGTTGTTGGCGCATTTGCCTGCGATATTTAAAATGTTATTGAGGTTAACCAGGTTGGAAGGCGCGCTCGACGATGTTTCGCACAGTAATAATTACAATAACCAAAGTGCGATTGATGAAAGCTACGGCGCAAAAAATGATAGCAACTTGAACGGGATAGATGCGTGGAATAATTTAGCCTCCGACGATAAAAAAGTTCCTGAATTCGCACACGTAGTCGGCGATTCGCGTTCAGAACTCTCCGGAAGCGAATTCCGAGATTCCGCGTTTGGCGGAAACTCTTGGTCGACGCGCTCAAAATCTTACGTTTTAATAGAAGAAGAGGATGATTTGAACAGGGACGTGGGCGACTTAGCATTCAGAGCTTTGATTCGTGTTGCCGCTAAAGTGCAGACGATCGAGCCGGGAGAGGATTTGGGTGGAGGTCTTGCGCCGCACTCGCCGCCTTTGGAAGCTTTCGTCACTTTAGCGTTCGGCACGGAAGCGTACAAATCTGGGTACATAGATAAGCTCGATCGATCGTTGCCTAGAAGTAAAGCAAGCGTTACTCCGATGCATACGATATTAGCGCGAAGGTTTTCAGCCGTGTTGACAGACAGAACTGGTGCGAGCCCTTACGAAGATGCGCTTTCAGTCTCTTGGTTTGCGCTGGGATTGATTTCAAGAGCGTATGCATTGGATCGTGCTCAAATCCCGCGAGATGCCGTTTCAGTAGATAAAGATGCCACGCCTTTGAAAGGCGTAGCTGAAGCGCTTTCGTTGGAAGTCTCTGCTCGAGCGAGTCGGGCAAACAAGAACACAAATCCAAGGGAGTTGATGCGCGTTCGAACGCTCAATGCCAACTTGGCGGCGCTCCTGAGTGATATTTTGGCTATTCCAGGAATAAAATCGTCCAAGAACAACAAAACTTCTTCATCTGAGAAAGCCACGGGCGAGAAGATTGGCGACAGCGGCGATCACTTTCGCCTGGGAAGTGGCTTGGCTGGACCACTCGGCCCGTTATCGATTGAGCTCGCCGCGGCGCACGCCCGAGCGCTCGCCGACGGGACAGCGGCGCACGCCGCGTTACTCAAAGAATTTTCTGAATTCTTAGCCGCATCGCCGGCATTATTGGATATCATCACCGCGGATGTAACTCGTGCGTGGGATCCAGCTATCACAGCTCGTGAAGAGCGGGAGATAAGGTGCGATGGGAATTACGATGATCGACCGCAGGATGATTTTTCGTCTTCAGGAATTCAGCGAAGACCCCGCGTTAGCGTTAGCGATGATATCGATGATATCGAAGACGTGGGCTCTTTGGATGATATTGTCGATGGAGTTCGAAAAACGTCTCTGGATAGCGATGTGTCTTTACCTGCGAACGCAAACATCGATGTCAAAAAACACGATGGCTCGAAAAGTAAAGCCATTGCTTCTTCGTACGACGGCGTGCGAGATGTTACGCTCGTGACACCAGGAGAGGCGTTCGTCTTTGCATTGACGGCCAGCACGGGGAGAGGATTGTCGCAATCAAAAACTGATGCCGCGCGCGCAGCGTGCGCAACCCGAACCGTCGCGTGCGTCACCGCGAGACACGGTTGGAATGCTGGCTGGCAAAAGCCGGCGGCTCGTCGAGCAATAGCTGCAGCATACGCGCCAATGTTACGTTTAATGATTCGTGCAAGAGATGTCATCGCGAATTTGCAGTCTTCGTTGGCAAAGAAGGATGCATTGGCTGTGTTTTTGGCTTTGGCGAGAGACTCAGACCCAGCAAAGCTGTGGGGATGGTTGTCGCAAGATCGTGAGCGAGTTCGTTCTTTCATATCGTTGTTGCGGGACGCAGCGGAAGCTTTTGAAGTAAAGCCTGACGATGAATTTATGAGCGAAGAAAATCCTGCGGTACTTTCCGGTATAAGTCAAAGCGGTGTCTTATCGTGGCTACCGCGTGGCCCAAGCACGAGGACAGAAGCGTGGTCACGAGAAGCTGCTGGGCACTTGTCCACAGCGGCGACGACCTCTATTTTACGTTTGTTGAGAGATGCATGGAAACGCGTCGACCACGAATCACAGTTTAATAAAAGGACGCAACAGATGAATTCCCCCGCACTTCAAGGCGCGAAGGAGGAAGACATCTTCTCCGAGCCGTTATCGATGGCATCCTCTCTGCTAGACAGCAAAAGTGAGCTGGCGCGTAAAGGAGTAAGCGGTGGCATCGGAGCACACGGAGGAAGCGAATTTAACGTTCTCGAAGCTATCATGGGTGTTTTAGCTGCTTTGCTTCGTCGTTCGCAATCTGCCACGGGTTGGGTTTTGCAAGCACCGCTTCTCAATGCAGTTATAAGGGAACGTAAATACGTACTCTTCGAGCCTCTGTACCGCGCGCCGTGCGAAGACGTGGATGGCGTTTTCCCTCCTCTCGAAGCTCCTTACCCGGGTGCAAAGCCGTTTGCATTCCTCGAATCCGCGTGTGTTGCTCTGTTGCGTTGCGCTGCGCGCCCTCAACCGGCGAGATCGCTCGCTGTTGGTGGGCTTCGTGCCCTCTTGGAATCTGCACTCGATGTTGGAGGCGGCGTCGAGTGTTTGAGACCAACTTTGACGTACGCCTTATTACAAGGTTTGCAGCCATTTGGTCACAACGCTCGCGCAGGAGACGTTTCGAGAGCTCTCAGAGCGCTTTCGGAGCCAGTTTCATCGACCAACGGTTCGAGCCAATCGCCGGCGAATTGGAAATCTGCAACAAACTCTCTTATTCGCGCGATTGCTTTTTCAGAAGCTCGCGTCAGAGAGGTGGCTTTAGCGACGACCGGTAGTCGAAAGACATCGGATGTATGCCGCGCCGTTGAACTCGAAAGCGCTTTAGCGTTAGCTTTGGAAGCGTCATCATCTGCACAGATAAAAGTTCTCTCCTCGTTGTGCAAACGTTTGGAATCGGAGGAACATTGGGTGGAAGCCGGCGAAGCCGCTTGCGCGGCTGCTGTCGTTTGCATGCGCGCGCTGGCGTCCGTGGCACCGGATACTTCTACGTGGACGGCGGAAGATGCCATCCAATTACGAGATGCCTTTTTTGGACTAGGTCCGCGAGGTGCACCCGAACCAACCATCGCAGCGTTACGAGTTGGTGCCGAGGAAGTTGGTGAAAAGCGAGTGTTGGAGCACCTCGCCGCGGCGGCGAAATGTTTCACGAGAGGTGGTTTCGATGAAGCCGCAATCAGAGTTGTGAAGGCAAGTTTGAAAGCATGGGAGAGGAGAAGAGATTTCAAGGCTCTCGCTGCGGCGCATCACACCTTAGCAGATTTGCACTTGAGATGTCCGATGCCTTTGTTGGATGAACGGACGCACTCGCGAAACGACGAGTTCTTCACAGACACACCGAAGCCGCCGAGGGAGCCGGCAACTTACTGGCGCGTGCGAGCGCTTGGTGAGGCTTGGGGATCACTTACTGGAGCGCAATGGCTCTATCGCGATGCGCGTGATCGAACGTTAGCAGATATGTCGAACAGAGTTCGGAAATGGTTACAGTCGTACGTTCCCGCTGGAATAAAGGTGAGTCAATTACCTACAGCCGGCGATCCAACGCCAGGATTTGGCATAGCCGGCATCCAAGTCACGGCCGTATTACCCTTCGATTTTGAATCCGAAGTGAAAGCATCATCTTCGAGCGATAATCAAGACATCAACGAAGCGTTTAAACGAGCGCTTCAGAAGCTCGACGAGGAGGAATTCGACGAGCTTGATGAGGAGGCTCGGCGCATCAACGGAGGCGCCGTCGGAGGATCCTGCTTCGAACGAGCACGAATCTTCGCATTCGATACGCCTTTTATGGTTGAAAACAATGCACGTCGCGAAGGTAGCGATGGCAACAACAACGGCGTCTATAACGACTTGCGATCGAGAGGTAGGCGTCGATTGACTTTGGCCACGAAAAAGGCGTTTCCAAGCTTCTGCCCCCGGTCTGAAATCGCCTTCACCAGAGTCGTCGAAATGTCACCGTTGAGTTCAGCCGCGGAGATGTTACGCGCGCAAGGACAAGCTTTAATGAAGGCGGCGAGACAAAGAAATGTGAATCCGGAAATGTTGCAAAGATTGTTGCAAGGATCGCTCGCGGCTGGCGTTAACGGAGGCGTTCCGGCGCTGGTGCGCGCGTTTTTCCCATTCGCGTACGAGGGTACTAATACCAACGTAGATTCCGTGCCGCCGCACGTGGCAGACGCGAACGCACACGTCGTTGGCGGTTCTGCGGCGACTTCTCCGGAAGGTACGATTAAATCCGGCAAGGCTGGTTTTCAGAAGAAGAACTCTTCCGTTCTAGGGGATTTGCTCGGAAGGCATAAGCGAGGTATTTCCATGTCGGATAATTTTGATGGCGTTCCGCTCGAAGGCCCGGATGGAGATATGCACTCGAGAGACCAATCTAGAGCAGAACAGGTCTTTCTGAGTCCGAGACATTCGTTTTCTGTGGATATTTTAACTGCCACGCCCGATCGCGCAAACGCAAAGCAAAACCCGCTCGATTTGACGGCGCCTCTCGTCGAGCCAATCTCGCCTTCGATGTTGTCCGGCAACGTCGACGACCCGAGCACTCCTCGAAATTCCACCAACATGGATTCCAAAGATTCTAAGGACTTGGTAAACGCCTTGTGGGAGCTCCGAGACGCGTGCGCCGAAGCTGTAAAAGCGCACGAAAAGTTGGACGTCGTCAATCCCCAGCTGCAAGGTTTGTTCGAAAACTCCTTAAGAACCTTAGGCAGCGACATATCGAGAGTCGCGCGAGTCCAGCACACGGCGAAGATGAATAGCAATAACAACAACAACAACAAAAACGTCACTAAGAAAGCGGCGAAAGCGGTGCCGAAAGAGGTGAAAGGTAGATCGGTTGAGTTTTCGCCCCCGAAAACGAGAGCGACGCGAATCGCCGCACCGTTCGCGGCGAAGCGAACGACAGCCTAATTTTTTGTAAGATGATGATTTTCGTGAAAAAAAAGGACGATTGAACACACACACACATGAACAAATGAACACAAGAATACAAAAGGATTTGAATGAATGAATGAATGAATGAATGCGAAGAAGTGCAGTTGCGTAAGTAGTAAATTGTAAATACGCGCGCTACAATACGATAAAACATCATCTGAATAAAAGTCTTCTTTTTTCCTAATTGTATCCTATCTATAGAACTACAGCGGAGACCCGGGTTCCTCCTTACTATTACTACTTTTATTATTTTTATTATTATCGTTCGATGGTTTAGGCGAAAGTGGACGATCGCGTCTTGGACTCACGGTCGCCGACTTATCCCTCGGCGAGAGATCGTCGTCGCTGAAGTAAGACGACGTTCGTCTCTGGGCAATTTTAATCGGCTTTGAATCCGAATGATACGGGAACACGTATCGATTCGGCGTCGCGGCGGTGCCGAACGGAGACGACTGAGGTTTTCTAGCACTCCCTAGCGAGGACGCGTTCAGACTCGGTCCGTTTTCCGCAAAATCCATCAGCGTCATCGCTCTCGAATCGAACGCAGCTTTTTGTGCCGCGCGTACTAATTGGCGACGCTCGTCGTCGGTCGCGTTGTTGTTGAAACCAGGGTCATTGACATCAAAGGCGTCGCCGTCGTCGTCGTCTCGGTCATCGTCGTCGTCGTCGTCGTCGTCGTTATTGTTGCTATCATCGTCATCATCATCTAATACCAAATACGCTTCGTCGTTCACGTCCAAAAGTTGCAACTGTTGCTTCGTGAACATGCCGTCAAACTTGGAGAGAAGTAACCGAAGCGGCATTAACATCGCGATTAAGATTGGAAACATGAGGCACAAATCCGTCGAGCGCACGCCCCAAATGACCGCCACGCAACACACTTGTACGAACGTAAATCCATGAACCCGCGATAACGGGACGTTTCTCACGTACGACGTCGGTGGGTGTAACCTTGGTTCCATAAATATCATCGTCAATCGATGAAAAAATTGATTTTCGTAGAAACCGTTGATGCCCATCAAAACGAATAAACCGTACAATACCGCCATAGGAATCTCTTTCAACAATGACAATAAAACAAAGGACAACAAAACCAAAACGTTGACGAGCAGCGGCGAGAGGCGTTGTTCGTGAACAGTCACCACTTTTGTTCGCGTGACCCCGTTCTTTGTAATCTCTTCAATCTCCGACAGTGCTCTCACGTATTGCGGCGAGTGCGGCAGACTCGGCGTCGCAAACGGCAAGCCAAAAATCGAACAGAAAAAGAGTAAGATAGAGAGCAACGCGAAATCGTAATGATACGCGACGCCTTTTCTCAACTTTGCCTCTTCTTTGTTGCACAATAGCGCCGCAACATTAGCGTCGATGTAATACAAACACGTTAAGCATATCGCCGGGACTATCGCGCCTCCGATGATCCATCGATTTCCTTCCTCTTTGGACGGAAATAAGTCAATCAACCAATTGCTTCTCGTTTCGTCGCTCGGCTTGATGTTCGAAGGTAACGAGAGCTTTTCGTACCCATCGATTCCAGATCCCCACGCGAGAAGACAAGAGGTAACGATCGCAAACGCGATTCCAAAATCAGCCGTCAATTCTCTCAAAGGACCGAGTAAGAAAGGGCTGGAACGAACTTTTCCAAAAAACAATCCGAGTTGTAAAGTCACGGCGGCTAAGATGAGCGAAAACAACGCCACGTCTCTGCTGTACGTCTCTTTCGCGCTATCGAAATAACTCCCGACGCCTTTACACCCTTCGAATATGAAAATTGCACTCACAAATACCATGAAAATTTCTTGGGTGAACCTCGTGCAAGATCGAACGACAATCGCGCAATAATCAAAACACGCGATGAGGAGCATGAAAATTGAAGTCCACACGCCCGTCCACGCCATGGCGAGTTCGAAAGGCACGTTGAACGCCTTCGTCGTCGAGAGTCGATAAAGCTCGATGATGAAAACCGTTTGCGGACCGGCTGGTCTGAGTACTAACTCGGGTTGACCACCGATAATTGCCCAAACGATGCCGACAAAAGCCTGGCAGAGCAAAAATTCCATCGCGCCGAGTTTACCGCCGGTTTCCTCGTACGTCAACCCTCCAAACGCAATCGCCGGTCCTAAGCACCCGAAATACATGTACAAAGTCGCCGTTATCGTCTTGACTGTTTGTAGTCCATCCGTCCAATCGCTCGCGTACACTAACGAACGTCGTTTAATATCATCGATGATTCCACCGCAAAATCTCCCCGTCCGCTCGGCTTCGTACGAGCTGTTAGTGTTCGCGTTCGTATCTTTCGCGTTCTTTTTCCTGTGTTCTATGGAAGTCAAAAACGAATTCCTATGGGACAATCTCAAGACTTCCACGGCGTCTTCCCACGCGTCCAGGACTCTTTGCTTAGCACTCAACAAACGCACTTTATCGTCCGTGCTGTCCCCGTGCATGACTGCGGAGAGAACGTCAAAAGCGTGCGGCAATCTGGAATGTTTCTTCGCGTGCGAGTGGAGTCTTTTGAAATCGCTCGCGTCGGAGACAAAATCTGTGTCTCTCGATAAACTTCTAAACGCGGCTTTTATGCACGCGATTTTATTCCATCGGTCCAGGCCAAACAGCGCGTCTTTATCGTTGTCGTCGTCACCGCCGTCGTTATGTAAAGCGCTGTTCCGATGAAGCTCTTCAAAACTGTGTCGATGGTTTCCGTGTAAAGTTTGCGAGCTCATCGGAACTAAGACCAAACACACCACTCTGGCGTTTCTCCCGTCCGAGGCGCCTAAATTCACCGGCGACTCTAACGTCGCGATTGCAATCTTCGGCACGTTTGCGAGCTTTTTCTTATTCTTCTCGTCGCTATTTTTCTTCTTCGTCCCTTCTTTCTTTGCCCCCCCTTCGCTACTCGTATCTTCTTCGTCTTTCTTCTCCGCCGACGCCGCCGACGCCGCCGCCGCGGCTCTCACGACCGATCCTAAACTCCGTTTATCTCTCAGTTCCTCTCCAACTAAAACCGCCAGACCGCCTTCGTTGACTGCCGTGAACACCCGTCCGACTCGTATCGGGTCTTCATCCTCGTTGTTCGTCGTCGTCTTCGCGTAATAATTTTTCCGAATCTTCTCCACCAAAAATTGAATAATTTCCGTCTCTCTCCACGAGCTCAACTCGCACTCGATGCTCGCGTATTTGCTGCTCGTCGTCGTCCCATTTGCACACGTCATCATTTTCTCTTTCAACTCTTCCAAAAGTCGCATCGGTCTCGGTAACGCCGGTGGTTTCATCGCCCCTTTTTCCAAATCTTTTTCTTCATCATCATCGTTTTTGTTCATCACGTTGACATCAAAATCATCATCAGCAGCGGCATCATTCTCGTCGTCCGCCCCACCACCGCGTTGAAAGTGTTCCCGTCGCTGTCGTCGCATCCTCCTCGCGTTCCTCGTCCTCTCTCTGAATCTCTCTCAACCTCTCCAAAACATCGTCCTTGTTTTTAGTACTATAGAATACTAACAAGAGAGTTTGATGAATTTTTTGGTGCGCGTGCGTTTTTTTTGAAGCGTCGACCTTTTTTTATAAAGAAAATGAATCTGCTTTTTACTTTTTTTTTTACTTTTCTGCTCTTTCTGCTCTTTCTGCTCTTTCTGCTCTTTCTGCTCTTTCTGCTCTTTTGGATAAAATATTATTGTGCATCTGCACTTTAAACACACGCACACGTAATACATCTCCCGCGTTTTCTCTCTCTCTGTGTGTTAGATATACTATATATACACACACACACGTACAACTCTATAACATATAATGTTGACGACGATTCAAGCGACAACTTTTCATCTCGCATCCAGACAAAGCACTACGACGACTACATTTTCGAGAAGATTATCATCAAACAACAGAAAGATATCATCATCAATGACGACCACGAAAGCGCAAATGTCGCAAGACGAGCTGAAAAAACTCGTCGGGTATAAATCGGTGGACGATCACGTCCTCTCAGGGATGGTTGTTGGTTTAGGCACCGGATCGACGGCGTATTTTGCCGTCGAACGGTTGGGGCAAAAGTTGAAATCCGGGGAGTTGAAAGATATCGTGGCTATTCCAACCTCGGAACGAACGCGAGAGCAAGCGGAAAGCCTGGGCATTCCTTTGTGCACGCTGAACGAGAAGAGTAAGTTGGACGTGGCGATTGATGGAGCGGATGAAGTCGACCCGGACTTGGCGTTGGTGAAAGGCGGCGGTGGTGCGCTTTTGAGAGAGAAGATGGTGGAAGTGATGGCGAAGAAGTTCATCGTCATCGTCGACGAATCCAAGTTGTGCAAAGGGTTAGGTCCGGGGTTTCCGTTGCCGGTGGAAATTACCCCGTTTTGTCACGAGCACACGGCGAGGACAATCGCGGAGTTGCCGAGTTTAGCTGGGTGTGAAGCAGTTATTCGCATGGGCTCGAGCTCGACGAACAAGCCGGACGGCGATAACGTCGCCGTCACCGACAACGGGAACTACATCGTCGATTTACACTTTAAGGCGCCGATTAAGGACGTGAACAAAGCCGCGAGCGATTTGAAAAATACCGTTGGTGTCGTCGATCACGGTTTGTTCGTTGGGATGAGTTACCAAGTCATCGTGGCCGGTTCGGATGGTATTCGAGTGGCTGGCACGGATGGCGAGAAAGCTTGGTGGTAATCTTCTTGCCCTTCTCAAAAAAAGAGAGTTTTAATTCACAATATATTCGAGGACTCTGTATTAAACACACGAACGAAAGCACACAATACAAGGCATATGATGCGTATGTGATGATACTATTTTTATGCTTTACTAAAATTTTGCGTTCCTATTACTATAGTTATGCGTGTGCCTTCTCTAAAAAATCGTCGTCGTCCGGTATCTCACCGTTCGCGACAGACAATTTTGTATTATTAATTTGTGGGTCCCTCACTCATGGATGAGTTGTTCGTCTCGTAGCCGCTCACTTTTGCGGTTTCGAAATGCTCTGTCGGCGCGTGAATCAAGTAACACAGAACCCGATACGTCGCGCAGGAATTCCCGAGGATTTTACTCGTTCTCTCGTCAACTTTTTTCGTGTTCGGTATCCCGGGCACCGAGTGCATCAACAGTCTCGGCATCGGCTTCGCAAAGGTATAAAACCGTTCCCAATTTTTCTCGTTACCTTTCACGCGTAAAATGCCGGAGACAATCGCCAAGACGAAGAAAAATGCCGCCTGTAAAGCGCACTCGGCGTACACGATGACGCACGCGATGAGTTGCAAAATTAACTTTTCAATTTTAATCGTGCCTTTGCCCACGGTGATGAACGCTTCGTGCGCGTTGTCGCGTAAAAAACCATCAAATGACGATCGCCTGCTACTTTCGCTCTCGTATCCACCTTGCTCGTTCGCGTCGTAAAATTCGTCTTCTCCAGTGGATCTTCTCTTCTTTTTCTTTTTAATCGGCGTGCTCGTCAAGCTCGATCGGCCCATGTGCGTCAGTCGATCCACCGCCTCTTGCGCCGTTGCGGACGCTCGAAACCAAAACGATTTGATGATGCGTTTTTCTCTCTCCGCAAACTCCGTCCACGTTTCCGCGTGCTTCTTTGCCGCCTTTTCTGCCGCCGCTTTTGCCGCCGCCGCGCGTTTCGCCGCAAACTCACTCGTTTGCGAAGCCCATTCTTGACACTCGGTGTACCAATCCTGGAGCGAATTTTGCGACGAGTTCCTCGACGAATCTCGTAAAGTCTCCAACGAATCCTTCATTTCTACTTCCTCTTCTCCGTCGTCGTCGTCGTCGTCGGAATCCGAGGTTTCGCCCGTCGTATTTGTCGCACCTCCGTTACTTTCCGGAGAAGATAAATTTCTATTATTCGTCGTTATGGGCTGATTCTCGGTCAACCCGCGCCTCGCCCTTTC
>JACLAB010015420.1_pt1 | contig 12050 bp, 17 predicted proteins | sample 8027921 | NCBI WGS metagenome assembly JACLAB01 (sample SAMN15725117, study PRJNA655200) | protist metagenome | isolation source: fluorescence activated cell sorting (FACS) single amplified genomes of... | place: USA: West Boothbay Harbor, Gulf of Maine | collected 2000-07-19
AATTTGGTTTCCTGGGTGTAATAACTCCATTCTAATTAAAATAGACATTGTAGTTCCTAAAACACCAGAAAAAGCACCAAAAATCAAATATAGAATACCAATATCTTTATGGTTTGTAGAAAATAACCATCTAGATGAAAAAAGATAAACGTTTCTTAACGCTAACATAAACGAATAAAAAATAAATTTAAATATAAAATATAATTATATAGAACAAACAAAGTAAGAATATAGTTTATTTTATTTAAAAAAAGAAATAAACTTATCTGATCGAGACAATTGTCGATACGAAATTTCACTTTTTCGTTGACTACTGAAATTTAAAGTTAAGTTTATTGCACCTAACATCGCTACAAGTAAAATAAGACCCGCAAGCAAAAAAGGCACTAAAAAAGAATTATACAAAGCTTGACCTAAAATTTCAATATTACCTATACTATCAAAAACAAGAACAGAATCTTCAAAGAATTCTGGTGTTCAAAACTTTCATGAAGTATAACTTTTTTCAAGAAAAAGAAAAATTTGTATTATTAAAAAAAGACTGGCTAAAAAAGCAACAGGCAAATATGCTGAATTACTTGTACTTGCTACTTTAATGTTTAACATCATAACAACAAACAAGAATAGTACAGCAATAGCACCCACGTAAACAATAATAAAAATTAAAGCCAGAAATTCTGCATTTAATAATAAAAGAATACCAGAAGAATTAAAAAAAGTTAAAATTAAAAATAAAACTGAATGTACGGGGTTCTCAGTTAAAAAAACAAACAAACCTGTAATACAAACAAAAATACCTAATAAAAAATGAATTAGTTCCATAATAATTAAATTAAACTATATCGGAATGGTGTGACTTGAACACACGACTTTCTATTCCCAAAACAGACGCGCTACCAACTGCGCTACATTCCGATTAACGAAAGAGGGACTTGAACCCACAACCGACGGATTATGATTCCGGTGCTCTACCGATTGAGCTATTACGTTATATATCGATTATAATAAAACTGGAAGCAAACGGACTTGAACCGATAACTTTATGCTTGCAAAGCAGACACTCTACCAATTGAGTTATACCCCCTATTTTAATATGTGCGAACAATGAGATTCGAACTCATACCATCTGCTTGGAAGGCAGATAATCTACCATTAATCTATACTCGCAAAATTTAAATAAATTATTTAAATTTTTGTAAATCAAAAAACTGATTTATGAAATAATAACACTCTTCAAATTTCAAATCATATCAATTAGATAACAACACAATAGTTTTTGTATAAAAATCAATTTCTAAAAAAGGAAAAATCTTGATAGATTCATTTAAAGATAAAAAATGCTTATTCTTTAAAAAAGAAATAACGTCCCCTTTTTTTAGGATATAATTACCCGAAACTTTTTTATTGTTAACCAAAACTTCTCCATTCTGAATAGCCTGACGAGCAAAAAAATTACTGTTAAATAATTCTAAACGATACAATAGCATATCCAATTTAAATTCAGGATATACTAAACAACTTAAAAAAAGCATTCTTTTATTTATAGTATTTGTTTTTGATAAAATCTTTTTCCAAAAAGATTTTTTAAACGCATTATTATAATATAAATTTAAATGACTATTAACCAACCAACTATCTTTAAAAAAACTACGTACTTTAGCAATTTCACCACCTTGAGGTTTAACCTTTAAAATTTTATTGTTAATAAAAAATTTTTTTTTAGGAAACTTTTCAAACTCTTGTAACGAATTCCATTTTGTTTTTTTAAAACTTTTAATTTTTTGCGGCAGTAAAGAAAAAAAAGAATGGTTTGATTTAGATTTATTATAAAAAGTGTATTTTTTATATTTTTTAAAACGACGCATATAGATTTTATATTTTATTTAGTAACTTGTTGAATTAAGCAAAGAAAGAAAACTATCTTTTTTATATCGTTCAAATCATTATAAATCTTATAGATATTAGAGTTATTGTAACTACTTCTTGAATTAACAGTCTGAACTAAATATTTCTGCTCTTGAATTAGCTTTTTAAAAAGATGTTTTTCTTTGTAATTTAAAACATCCAATAAAAGCAGCAACTCATTTTTTGTTTTATTCGAATTTTTTGAAGATAATCCGTTAAATTTCAACTCAATATTAAGATTATACTTCTTTAAAAACATTTGAAGAATAGTGTTTAATTGACGATTTTTTGAATCTAAGTTTAAAACACCATCGTTCTTAATAAATTGAATTAATCTAACAAACTGTTTTAAGTTTTTCAATAAAGTTACTGGGTTTAAATTGACAAACTCTTCATTTTTCGATAGCAAAAATTTATTTTGTGTATATTGAGATTTCTTTTTCAAAATTAAAAAATCAGATTTAATCAAACTGTCAAAAAATTGTGATTGTAAAACTTTTTTCATAATTATAATTTTTTTATATCTTTAAAAGACCGAACTTCGTTACGAAGCCAAAAACCTTTACCTTTGTAAACATCTGGCATCTTTAATTTTCGAATTTTGGCTAAAAAATCACCAACAAAAACTTTATCCCAACCTTCTAACGTAATTATATTTTTATCGCATTCAACTTTAACTTTATCAGTTGGAATCTCTAACATATAAGGATTGCTAAAACCAATACTTAATTTTAAGTACTTTTTACAATCAGAAATTGAAGCGTTGTAACCAGCACCTTTTAACGTCAACGAAAGTTTATGTTTTTTGTTATTATTATTTATAATATCCCCCAATAAAGCAGAAAAATTGATAAATTTTTTTTCATAACGTAAACCACCTTTATTCTTGAAAGAAATAGTATCAGAACTTTTTTCCAAAGAAACATAATTAGGAAAGTTTAAAAAATAATATTTAGTACCTTCAAGTTCAAAAAAGATATAGTCAGAATCATTGTTTGTTTTTTCAAGAGAAAACAAAGAAATCTGTTTAAACAAACTTATATTAAAAGTTTTCATATTTATATTATAAATTTTTGCAATTTAAATTAACTCACAAATAGAATTTTCCCACCAATTCTTAATTTTTTGCATTCTAAAGATGTTAAAAAACCTAACGAAGTTGATAAAAAAAAAATTCTTTTCTTCTCTCTTATCTTGTATAGATCTTTTAAACGCAAATACTTTAAATTAGAAGGCTTAGATAAAATTTTTAGATTACCAAATACAGGTTTACCAAAACGATAACGGATAGAAATTTTGATACCTTTTTTATTTGTGCTTATGTTAAATACTCTATAGTGCTGTATTAAACCTTGTTTATACAAAACTTTTACCATTTTTAAAACTAAAGCACTATAAGATACTACAATAGTCTCTTTAAAAACTAATGAGGCATTTTTTAATTGAATTAGTAAGTTTACAATTGAATTATTCATTAAATAACAAGAAAAAATTTTTAAATTGGTGTCCAAAGGTGGATTTGAACCACCGACACACGGATTTTCAGTCCGTTGCTCTACCCCTGAGCTATTTAGACAATACCATACACCTTACAGGAATTGAACCTGTAACCTTTAGCTTAGAAGGCCAATGCTCTATCCAATTGAGCTAAAAGTGCAAAAGCTACAAATCTTTGAATTTTATTGGAAGAATAAAATTGCGTTTAAGTGCACTGGGGTTTGAACCCAGGACTTTTAGATTAAAAATCTACTGCTCTACCACTGAGCTATGCACTTCAAAAAATAATATTGGAAAGGGGACTTGAACCCCTACTCTTTAAAGAATTAGAACCTAAACCTAACGTGTCTACCAATTCCACCACCCCAATAATAATTTAGAATAAGAGAAATTTTATGCAAATTAACTACTATAGAATTTTATAGCCTTAAGGGTTAACATTATATATTTAAAATCGTATGTGTAATTAAGGCAATTTTTAGTTTTAATATATATAATAATAAAGTATATCGATTAATTACTATATATATATAACAAATGTGTTATTTAAATAAATTACGTGTTTTTAAATATATAATGTTAACCCTTAAGACTATAAAAAACTATACAGTATAGTAATTATAAAAATCTTAAATTAAAATGTATATAAACAAAAACGCACAATTTTTAAAACGACCTGTTGAAGGTTTTGGTAAATCTTCTTTTTTGAAATTAAAGAAAGAAGTTGGTATAAATTTACATAAAAATCCGGCTTTTTTAAAGGTTAATCAAAAAAAAAACGCAAAAAAACTTTATACTATTTTTTCTATTAGTTCTAATATAAAAAAGAAAGTTTTTGATGATATTGCTTTTTTAAAAGAACTTAGATGTTTTAGAGGTATTAGACATACAAAAAAATTGCCTTGTCGTGGACAACGTACCCGTACAAATTCTCGTATGGCAAGAGTGCGCCGTTAATTTTTTTACATTGAAATAAAATTTATGAATAAGAAATCACATTTTACAAAGAGTTCTTCAGTATCTATAAAAGACTTGTCGTATTTTTCTAATAATTTTTCTCGTCATGAGACTTTTAAAGCTATAAAGGATACATCTGATTCTGCTAAAAAATTTCGTTTTAACGTTAATGTTACTAATAATAATATTTTTTGTACCTTAGTAGATTTGAATACAAATAATATTGTTTTACAGCTTTCAGCTGGTAAATGTAATATTTCTTCATCAAAGAAGTTAGTTCGCTATGCTTCAAAAATTGTTTTAGACGAGTTTTTACTGAAGTGTAAACCTTTTTTAAATAGAAATAGTGTTGTTTTTAAATTTTCAGGTCCTGTAAGAATACGTCGTTTTATTTTAAATTCCGTTTTTTATCATTTTAAACTATTTGATGTGTCTCAAGTTTTTTTTGACATTAAGGCGAATAAGTGCTTTAATGGTTGTCGTCCTCCTAAACAGAGACGTAAAAAAAATAAAGGGTTGCGTTTGTTTAAGTAACTAAATGAAAGAGTGGCTGAGTGGTTTAAGGCGTTGGTTTGCTAAATCAAAATGTAATGTTTTACATCGTGGGTTCGAATCCTATCTCTTTCGTTTTGTTTTTATATTTGGTCGGATAGAGCAGTGGTCAGCTCGTTGGGCTCATATCCCAAAGGTCATAGGTTCGAATCCTATTCTGGCTTTTGATAATAATTTTAAGAATTATGCCTCAATTTGATTTTTACTCTTTTTCTGGTCAAGTTTTTTGGAGTTTGACTGGATTTTTTGTCTTTTATTTCTTCGTGTTACGTTTTTATGTAACAGAAATTTCGAAAGTTTTCAAATACCGTAATAAGCTATTGTCTACTTTTAACGTTGTTTCAGATGAAGCTGTTAAAAATACTACTTATGACAGTATTCTTTCGAATAATATTCCTAAATAAATTTTAAAAATATTTTTTTTATTATTTAGGTTTTTAATTTTTTGAATTATTAACAAAAAATTATTTATTATTTTTTTAACAATACAAATTATTTATTCAGTTTTGAATTATTAACTGTTTTTTTAGTGAGTTTGATCCTGGCTCAGGATGAACGCTTGCAGCATACTTTACACATGCTAGTTGAATGATTTAGATCATAGCGTACAGGTGAGTAATACACAAGAATTTGCCCTAAAATCTTGGGATAACCATATTTATTTTATAAAGAATGTTCTGCATTGGTAATACCGGATATACAAAAGGCATAATGCCGTTTTAGGATGAGCTTGTGCAAGATTAGGTTGTTGGTAGGGTAAAAGCCTACCAAGCCGATGATCTTTAGCTGTTCTGAGAGGATGACCAGCCACACTGGGACTGAGATAAGGCCCAGGCTTTTTAGCCAGCAGTGAGGAATATTGGACAATGAACGAAAGTTTGATCCAGTAATGCTGCGTGAATGATGATAGGCACAAAAGATTTTTAAGAAATTATTAATCGGCTGTAAAATTCTTTCACTGATGAAGATAATGACGTTAGTCAGAGAAGAAGTCCCGGCTAACTTCGTGCCAGCAGCCGCGGTAATACGAAGGGGGCAAGCGTTATCCGGAATTATTGGGCGTAAAGTGTTCGTAGACGGTATTTGTTGTTTTACGTAAAAGACTAGATTTACTATTTAGAAATGCGTATAATACACTTTTACTTGAGTTTAACAGAGGGTAACAGAATTTTATAGTATAGGAGTAAAATCCAAACATTTATAAAGGAATGTCAGTGGCGAAGGCGGTTACCTGGGTTAATATTTATATATAACTGACGTTGAGGAACGAAAGCGTGGGGAGCAAACAGGATTAGAGACCCTGGTAGTCCACGCTGTCAAAGCTGAATGCTATTGTTGGGATAATTTATTCTGATAAACAGCTAACGCGTTAAGCATTCCGCCTGAGAAGTACGATCGCAAGATTGGAACTCAAAGGAACTGACGGGGGTCTACACAAGTGGTGGAGCATGTGGTTTAATGCGATAATACGCGCGAAACCTTACCAGTTCTTGAATATTTCTACAGAAAAGTTTTAATGAACTTTTTATTACATAGGCTATGCTATTGTTTATGAAGATTTACAGGTGTTGCATGGCTGTCGTCAGCTCGTGCCGTGAGGTGTTTGGTTAAGTCCTTTAACGAGCGTAACTCTTTTTTTATATTGGTAATTTTTTTAATTATTATTAAAATACCACTTATATTATACAGCTAATGATATATTAGAGGAAGGTGAGAATGACGTCAAGCCCATATGGCCCTTATGAACTGGGCTACACACGTGCTACAATGGTATTAACAAAAAGTTTTGCAATAAAGTAATTTTGAGCTAATCTTTAAAAAATACCGTGTTCGGATTGCAGGCTGCAATTTGCCTGCATGAAGTTGGAATCACAAGTAATCGTAGATCAGCACGCTACGGTGAATTTTTACTTAGGCCTTGCACACACCGCCCGTCACATGCCGGGAGTAAATTTCGTTTGAAATTATTCCAAGCTTTTATTGGTTGCTACTATTTTCTATTTGTTTTAGTAGTAATAATTTAAGTTGGGAGTACTTATTATGAGATTTGTAACCGGGATGAAGTCGTAACAAGGTAGTCGTACGGGAACGTGCGGCTGGAATAAAAATTTTAATCTATTATTTTATATAAATATTAAAAAAGTTATGAGTCTTTTTTACCAAGAATTTTCAAAAATAGGAATTTTTTTCTTATTTAGTTGTTTTTTATCATCTTTAATTTTTCTCCTTTCATTAAGGTTCAGTGCGCGTAATCCTGATTCGGAAAAATTATCTGCATATGAATGTGGTTTTGATCCGTATGAAGATGCGCGTAATGTTTTTGATGTTCGTTTTTATTTAGTTGCAATTTTATTTATTATTTTTGATTTAGAAGCAGTATATTTCTTTCCATGGTGTGTATCTTTAAGCTATATGTCGATTGATGGTTTTTATGGTATGTTGGATTTTATTATTGAATTATTAGTAGGGTTCATCTATGCTTGAGAAGTTGGTGCATTAGAATGAGATTAATTTTATGTTGTATCTAAAAAATAAAAATTTAAAGCTTCGAAAACTTTATTTAAAAAAAGAAATTTATTTAAAAAACAAAAAATTTGTTTTTGTTAATTTATTAAATAAAGAATCTTCTAATAAAAAGCTTATTATCTATAGTTTTTTGAGAAATAAAAAATATTTTTCTTCGCTTAGGTTAAAAGCGCGTATAAAGAATCGTTGTTTATCTAGTAACACATCACGATCGGTATCTAGGTCGTTTAAATTATCAAGACGCTCTTTAAAAAACCTATTAAGCTTTGGCTTAGTTCCGGGTTATAAAAAAGCCGTTTGGTAATTAAAAATTTTAGGCATCTAACTTAATTGGTAGAGTGTCTCGCTTACAACGAGGAAGCTAGCGGTTCAAATCCGCTGTTGCCTAAATTTTAGGAAAAGTAGCTCAGCGGTTAGAGTATTAGCCTGTCACGCTAAAAGTCGCGGGTTCGAATCCCGTCTTTTTCGTTTTTTATAAAACAATATTTTGAAATGTTATGGTTCAAGTTGGTACAGTATTAAATGTTATTGATAACTCAGGAGCGAAAAAAGTTCAGTGTTTAAAAGTTTACGGGGGTACTAAGCGCCGTTATGCTTACGTCGGTGATAAAATTCTTGTTTCTGTTAAAAAATTAAGAGCTAAACGACGAGCATTTTCACGTGTTAAAAAAGGTGAAATGTATTGGGCGCTTGTTGTTAGAACCAAAGTTAAATTAAAATTATTAAATTTTGACAATTTTTCATTTTTAACAAATTCAGTTATTCTTTTATCAAAGCAAGAAAAGCTTGTAGGTACTAGAGTTTTTGGTCCATTACCAAAAAATTTTAGAAGTAATAAACTTATGAAGTTTATTTCTTTGTCTGCAGGTCTTATTTCTTAATTTTTATTCCTTAGTAGCTTAGTGGTAGAGCGAATGGCTGTTAACTATTAGGTCGTTGGTTCGAATCCAACCTGGGGAGTTTTCTTTATATTATATTTATGTTAACAATTAATCAGTTATCTAAGAAAAAGCTTAGAAAAAAAAAGCTTTATAAAATTAAAACACCTGCTTTAAACTTTAATCCTCAAAAGAAGGGTGTTTGTTTAAAAGTTTTTACTCGTTCACCGAAAAAACCTAATTCTGCATCACGTAAAGTTGCAAAATTAAAATTGAACGAGCAAAAATCTGTGGACGTTTATATTCCTGGAGAAGGTCATAACTTACAAGAATATTCAGTTGTTCTTATGAGAGGAGGCCGTACACCTGATTTACCAGGTGTGAAATACCGATTAATTAGAGGTAAATATGATTTGGAAGGTGTTAAATCTAGAAAATGTGCGCGTTCACGCTATGGTGTTAAACGTCCTTCGTCGAAATAATAAATAAAATTTAATGATTAAAAATATTCAAAAAAAAACTTTTTACGATTTAATTTTAGGTTTCTTTATTAAAAAAGGTCAAAAACAAAAAGCAAAAAAATTATTAGATCAAACTTTTATTATTTTACAGAAAAAAACAAAAAAACCATTGCCTCTATTGATGGGCGTATTTTTTTTTCGTTTAAAAACTGTTGTAGAAGTTAAGAAGATTAAAATTGGGAAGCGTGAACACTGCATTCCTTTTGTAATTAGTCCTAAGCGTAGGTTATTTTTAAGTATGAAATGATTAAAACAAGCAATCAGTCAGGATAAAAGAAAAGTGTCTTTTTCAGAGAAACTATCTACTGAAATTTTAAATGTCTTTTTAAATAAGCCTTGTGTCTCATTAAACTTAAAAAAAGAAAATACAAAATTAGCTTTTTCTAATCGTTCTAATATTTATTACCGTTGATAAAATTTTATATGAAATCTAACAAGAAACTATTTATTAAACGTCAGATCATTTTTGTTAATCAATTCGGAGAGCTTTTATTTATGCAAGCTCCTAAGTTTAAAAGACAAAAAGAATCTTTCATTATTAAAAAAGGCTCATAACTCAGTGGTTAGAGTGTACGCCTGATAAGCGTAAAGCCAGTAGTTCAAATCTACTTGGGCCTATTTTGCAAAATTATTTTTTTTTTACTTATGTCAAAAGTTCATAATAATCAAGTCCATGGATTTCATTTAGTTGATCCAAGTCCATGGCCAATTATTTCTGCCTTTTCGGCTTTAATGTTGACATTCGGAGGTGTTATGTTTATGCATGGATACGCTGGAGGTTCTACATTATTACTGTCTGGTTTTTGTATGATTCTTTTTATGATGGCTTGTTGGTGGCGCGATGTAATTCGTGAAGCAACTTTTGAAGGTCAGCATACAAGTATTGTACAAAAAGGATTACGTATGGGAATGATTCTTTTTATTGTTTCTGAAATTATGTTTTTTTTTGCTTTTTTTTGGGGTTTCTTTCATTCTAGCTTTAATCCTAGTATTACAGTTGGAGGGGTTTGGCCACCAGCATATTTAACAATTTTAGATGCGTGGAAAGTTCCATTCTTAAATACCATTATTTTACTGTCATCTGGTTGTACAATTACAGTTGCTCACCATGCAATTGTTTATGGTTCTAAATATATGGCTATGACAGGGTTAATCGCAACTATTGTTTTAGCATTAATTTTTACTAAATTACAAGAACTTGAATATGTAACTGCTCCATTCAGTATTTCTGATTCTGTTTATGGTTCATGTTTTTTCTTAACTACAGGTTTTCATGGTTTCCATGTGTTTGTCGGTAGTTGTTTTCTAGTTGTTTGTTTAATAAGATTATATGTTAACCATTTTACACGTGAACATCATTTCGGTTTTGAAGCCGCAGCATGGTATTGGCACTTTGTTGATGTTGTATGGTTATTTCTATTTGTCAGTATTTATTGGTGGGGGTCGTAAGTTCCTACTATTTTAAATTATAATAACTATAATACTATATTTATATATTATGCAATTCTATTATTTTAATAGTCCGTTAGAACAATTTGAAATTATTCCTGTTATTTCTTTTTATTTAGGTGCTCTTGATTTTAGTATCACAAATGAAACAGTTATTTTAGGACTAATTTTCTTTTTTGTCTATTCTTTATTTATTTTCTCAACAAAAACAGAAAATTCAACATTTTATATTATTCCACATAGATGGCAAATTATTTTAGAAGGTATGTACCAAATGATTTTATCAATGATTTCTGATAATATTGCTTCTAAAAAAGGACAGAATTTCTTTCCTTTTGTTTTTTCTATTTTTGGGTATCTTTTAATGTTAAATTTAATTGGTCTTGTTCCATATAGTTTCACTTTAACAAGTCACTTAATTGTTACTTTTGCTTTAGCATTATTTATGTTTATTGGTCTTAATATTATTTGTGTTCGTCTTCATGGATTAGAATTTTTTTCTTTGTTCTTACCAGGAGGAACTTCATTTGTATTAGCTTTATTATTAGTACCAATTGAGCTTATTTCATATATCTTTAAGCCTATTAGTTTATCAATTCGACTTTTCGCGAACATGATGGCAGGACACACACTTTTAAAAGTAATTGCTGGATTTGCTTGGAGTTTATCAGGATGTACAGGTATCTTTTTTTTATTACACTACATTCCAATGTTAATTTTAATTCCTTTATTCGGATTAGAATTAGGGGTAGCTTTAATTCAATCTTTTGTTTTTAGTATTTTAACTTGTATCTATTTAAATGATTCAATTAATCTACACTAAAAGTATCATTTCTTAAATTAATACTTTTAATTTAAGGAGTGTTTAGGTTTGGCTATTTTTATAGCTTTTAAGTTCATACCTTAACAAACCTCATTTTTTATATTACGGACTTGTGGTCGAGTGGTTTAAGGCGTCAGTCTTGAAAACTGTTATGCAGAAATGCATCGTGGGTTCGAATCCCACCAAGTCCTTAGGGTTTCTTTTTAGATTCTTTTTCCTTTTAAAAACTATTTTTTAATTATTTATTTATGTTAGTACAAGCAGCACAAAAATTAGGAGCTGGATTATCTACTTCAGGATTAGCTGGAGCTGGTATCGGTATTGGATTTATTTTCGCAGCATTATTATTATCTTTTGCAAGAAATCCATCGATTAAAGATGATTTATTTAGATATGCAATTTTAGGTTTCGCTTTAACTGAAGCTATTGCATTATTTGCTTTAATGATTGCTTTTTTAATTTTATTTCTATAAGATTAAAAATCATTTATTATTTTTCTTATGTTAAATTAAATTTTAATTCATAAGAAAAAAACTTTAATCTATTTTGGGATTTTAAGAGTTCGATCCTCTTTAAAGTTTAATGGTGAGTGTAGCTTAGCGGTTAGAGTACCAAATTGTGGCTTTGGGGGTCATGGGTTCAAATCCCATCATTTACCCATTTTTAAAAATTTTTATGGTTAATTTTTTAAATTATAGCAAGCTGGTAACAACAAAAAATTTAAAAGTTTTTGAAATTAAATTTTACAATAAGCTTTGATGGTTAGCTATGTTTACATGGATTCCTGTAGTTTTTATTACTATAAGATTTTGGTACTTACTCACTAGTATTCTATTTAGTAGATAAAAAAATCTTTTTTTGCCCGCTTGGCGGAATTGGTAGACGCGACAGACTTAAAATTTGTTCTTTTTTGAGGTATTGGTTCAAGTCCAATAGCGGGCA
>JACLAB010010093.1_pt1 | contig 12036 bp, 6 predicted proteins | sample 8027921 | NCBI WGS metagenome assembly JACLAB01 (sample SAMN15725117, study PRJNA655200) | protist metagenome | isolation source: fluorescence activated cell sorting (FACS) single amplified genomes of... | place: USA: West Boothbay Harbor, Gulf of Maine | collected 2000-07-19
GAAGGGTGAAATTGCAGTAGCTGTGACGAAAGATAATAGCAGCGATGAAGGTAACATCTACGGCGCTAGCCATTTTATCGGCGGCATCTGCCACCTACGCCTTTGTATCCAGACCGCTGACTCCAGTGTTGAAGAATGCTCGATCCACACAACAACTTTATGCATTGGATGTAAAGGAAAAAGAAGAAACAACCACAACCACTAGTAGCACTGTCAATGGATCTGTTGAACAAGCTGACAGTACCGATCCAGACGCCGAGGGTTTGCCCTGGTGGTGGGAATACCTATTCAAACTCCCAGCACTTCAACCAGCACCACAGGGTACGGATTGCACATTTGCTGATAGTGCCAACGTTCTTCGTACCAACATTGAACAGATTTATGGAGGCTTCCCCAGTTTGGACAAGTGCCCATTGGGTGAGGGTGAAATTACAGATATTGCTGATGGAACGATGTTTATAGGTCTTCAGAGGTATCAGCAGCAGTATGGTAGTCCTTACAAGTTGTGTTTTGGACCAAAGAGTTTCTTGGTAATTTCGGACCCTGTCCAGGCAAAGCATGTCTTGAGAGATGCAAACACTCTCTATGATAAGGGAATCTTGGCTGAAATCTTGAAACCAATCATGGGTAAGGGTTTGATCCCAGCAGATCCAGAAACATGGAGTGTCCGTCGACGTGCCATTGTGCCTGCGTTTCATAAGGCTTGGTTGAACCATATGGTTGGATTGTTTGGATATTGTAATGAAGGACTAATTACAAACTTGGAAAAGGCTGCAGCCAAGAATGACGCTCCTGCAGGTCAGACTGGTGGAAAGATTGAGATGGAAGAAAAGTTCTGCTCTGTTGCATTGGATATCATTGGGCTTTCTGTGTTCAACTACGAATTTGGGTCCGTGTCAGATGAATCTCCAGTAATCAAGGCAGTATACTCTGCATTGGTTGAGGCAGAGCATAGGAGTATGACACCAGCTCCATACTGGGATCTTCCCTTGGCAAATGAGTTGGTACCACGCCTTCGTAAATTCAACTCAGATCTGAAGATCCTTGATGATGTTTTGACTGATTTGATCAACCGTGCCAAGAGTTCACGTCAAGTAGAAGATATTGAGGAGTTGGAAAAGCGTGACTATGCCAATGTGAAGGACCCATCATTGCTACGCTTCCTTGTTGATATGCGTGGTGCTGACATTGATAATAAACAATTGAGGGATGATCTTATGACCATGTTGATAGCCGGACATGAAACCACAGCCGCAGTGCTTACCTGGGCTCTTTTTGAGCTTACGAAGCATCCTGAGAAAATGGCCAAGGTAAAGGCTGAGATTGATGAAGTAATCGGTGATAGAACTCCCACATATGATGACATCAAGAACATGCAGTACTTGAGGCTTGTTGTTGCAGAAACGTTACGTTTGTACCCCGAGCCACCGCTATTGATTCGTAGGTGTCGAACTGAAAATGACTTGCCCAAGGGTGGTGGACGAGAAGCTACAGTAATCCGAGGAATGGACATTTTCTTATCATTGTACAACCTCCATCACGATGAGAGGTTCTGGCCAGAGCCCAACGAGTTCATTCCTGAGAGGTGGGAAACCAAGTACACGAATCCAGAAGTTCCCGAATGGGCAGGATATGACCCTGCCAAGTGGATGAATACCAACTTGTACCCTAATGAGATTGCATCTGATTTTGCCTACCTCCCATTTGGAGGAGGAGCACGAAAGTGTGTTGGAGATGAATTTGCCACGTTGGAGGCTACTGTGACTTTAGCCATGGTATTGAGGAGATTTGACTTTGAATTTGACTCATCCAAGCTCGCAGAGACAAATGTTGATATCATGAAACATCCAGAAGACTTGGACCATCCTGTAGGCATGCGGACGGGCGCGACAATCCATACTAGGAAAGGACTTCACATGGTGATCAAGAAACGCGAGTTGTAGGCAGTTGTAGTTAGAATAATTTATTAATAAGAGTACCTACTCTCTACAATCTATTCTACAGGTACCATTACGGATTTTGAACACAACTTTGCGCACAACTGACACAAGCACTACCACTACCACTACCTACGCACTTGGTAACTCAGCAATAGGTGTTTAATCCATAACAAACACCATGAAATCACCAACGACGTCGTCTCTCCTCGTATGCATATCCGTCGTCCTCTCACGGTCGGTCATGTCATCATCTTTCTCGCCTCCCGTTTTCGGACGTGCGTCGGCTTATGCCACAACGGTCAAAAATGGTGTCAACAATGATTTGACACTATTTCTCCGCGGTGGTGGTGACGATGACTCCATCGTCGGCGGAACCAGCGGTAGTAGTATCAACAATATTAATGACAACAGTGACAGTGCGCTGGGAGGAGGAGGAGAAGTGGTTCTTGCTGCGGTAGCCAATGGTGGCGGGGAGGTGGAAGAAGTTAAATCAACGACATCAACATCCAAGGTCGGTCCCAACGCTCCACCGCCAGGACCCCTCCGTCGTCTCTTACCATCGTTCCCATGGCATGAGCTACCCAACTATCTTACCTACGCACGATGCATCTCAATCCCCATCTTTTTAGCGTTGAGTTATTACCCAGTATCATTCCCCAACCGTGCACCAACATTAAGTATTATTTTCGCAGTCGCGAGCATTACAGATTGGTTCGATGGATTCTTGGCTCGCAGATGGGATGTAACATCACCCTTCGGTGCATTCTTGGACCCAGTGGCTGATAAGCTCATGGTATCTACTGCTCTCATCGTTCTTGCTGGACGGTACGGTGGAATTGTGGCCATACCCGCTGCAGTTATTATGGCCCGTGAGGTTGGTGTGAGTGCTCTTAGGGAGTGGATGGCACAGAGAGGGCAGAGGGATAGTGTGAAAGTTGGTATGCAAGGAAAAATCAAGGCTGCTTTAACAATGATCAGCATAACATTAATGTTGCTAGTTCCAGAAGGAGTTGGATTGGAATCTGTTGCTTGGACAAAGTACCTTGGAGTTTTGGGCGTAGGAGGAACAGGAAACATTGTTGAGGGAGTTGTTAATGAGGGTTTGGCGTGGATGTTAGGTCCAAGTTTGCTTATGCTATTTGCAAGTGCATTCGTTACTGTAACAAGTGGTAGTGTTTATTTCCGTGCCGCTGCACCAGTTTTGATGGGAAAGGAGTAGGTAAAACTTTGTCCTGCTGCCTGCACACTGCACTGCTCATTTTTGTTGAGTAAAATGAGTAAGCTAATTACAATAATATATCATTACTCTCTAGAGATAGCCATCCTGAACTACACAAATCAGTTGTTGCAAACTCTGGCAAACTACTTGTCACTTGTCAGCCACTCCCGAGCTCCTCATGGTACCTACCTACATACGAAAAGTATGGTACTTTTCTTGCGGTATTTTGTTCACCTATCTTCGGTTGAAAGATCAAAATGTACCATACTTCGTGAAAGATCATTGTTGTCGTATGAAATTATTGATGTATTACTTCTTCGTAATGGGAAGCATCGTCTCCTCTACAAACGCATACTCATCAAGTATGAAAAACAATAACCAAAGGAGGAGTATTCCGAAAACGGCCCCACTAATCATCGGCTACGGCAGTAATGCAAAATCAGGGAAAGCCGAACAAGCAATCCGCGATGGTGCTGATGTGATAATTTGGTCCTTCATACACCTACATATCTCCGATGAAGACGATCGTTCATCTGCCAGTATTAAAACAGGCTTGGACTTGGACGAAATCAAAAGAATACGTGACAAATATGAGCACGTAGTCCATATGGCAGCATTTGGGGGTTGGAATGGGCCTCATCCTCCGACATTTAGTGATGGCTCATCGTTATCAGGCGGGAAATGGTGTGATGTCTTCATGGAATTCAATGACATGCACAATCGTGTTTTTGACGGCATTGATTGGGACTACGAAGGAAATGATGATCTGAATGCACCAACAGCCAAGTTTACTTTAGAAACTCTAGATATTATGGCTGACTTTACAATCTCAGCAAAGTCTCATGGACTAATTGTCAGTATGGCACCTGCAGAATCTTACCTGGACGCAACCGCTGATCCTGGCACTATTGATGCAACGTTTTCCTTACGGTTGGATCTTCCTCCTCGCGCCTGGACATCATCGCATGCCTCTGAAGAAGACAAAAAAATAATCAATGGGTTCTCACATGCTGGTAGACAGTGCTATGCTTATGTTCTTGCGAAGGCAGGAGTAGAATCATTTGACTTTATTTCAATCCAGCTGTATGAAGGTTATTCTCCTTATGTGTATGAAGTAGGTCGACAACAGGCAAATCCTTCTAAAGCGATAATGAAACGAGTAAATGCTTTCATTAGCGGATATCACGTCGATAAAATGCCACTGAGTTCAACAGATTATGAAGTGAAACTTCCACCATCTAAATTAGTCATTGGTGTTGCGAATAGATGGGCTGATGGAGTCAAGTTTTGCAGGGTAGACGTAAAGACATTAGTGACATGTTTCGAGATAACAAAGAAAAAGTACGGGGAAGGATTTTTGGGCGTAATGTTCTGGACTGTTGAGGCGGAAGGAGAAGCAGCGGAAGATGACAAATCAAGAATGGCACACGAACTGAAAGAAGAATTTCAAGCTGCACATCCAAATCATTCTGAAGAGTTGTGATATGAGAGATATTGTGTTCTGGTCCCTTTCAATTGTTGTAGTTTAAGAGCTATTCTAAACGAGCACCACCCGTTTCAAGAAAAAAGGAAAGCACGTCTTCAAAACCCTCTGCTGTGATTTCATGTTCATCCCAAGCTACATTCAACTCTTCAATTAACCACAAAGAGTTTGCATCCTCCAACTCTGCTTTCTTAAGACTTCGCATAAGTCGTTTTGACACTCCAAACGGGTGAACATCGGATGCATCCATATGCTTTGAATCGTTTGCCATTTCTTTCCTCGCCAACAGATCATATTTTTGCCATATGGATGTCACTGCGTCCTTTGAGAAGCGTGGATTGACAAGAATTTCATCCGTGGCTGAATTGATAACGCCCAGGACTGATAGATCTTGGTGGATGTTACCAGAGATCCTATCAGACATTTGAGGATCATCTTGGTATGTATGAGCAAAGTGATGGGGACTTATTGACCTACGGCCTCCCGTCGTAATAATCTTATATGGGCCCTTATTGACCGGTTCGCCATGCTTCATGCACACGCCTCCGCTTAACTCAAAATTGGTACACTCGTTGTTGGTCCAATCCTTCACTCGCTTTGCAGTTTGCGCATCACCATTCATAACCGTGAAAACAGTCGGGATGTCCCAGTGGTCGCTCTCATTCGGGGCCATAATCTGTATGTTAACCGCAGAAAATAGGAACGGGGCATATTCCTCTGGATCTTGTTTCATTTGCGACGATAGCATACCCACGAAGCTCCCACCAGAAGAAGCTCCAAATGCATACAGAGGTGGGTAGACGCCGGCACAAGCCTTACCAAGACGTGATGAAAGAAACTTCTTCGCAAGCTTCTTTACAGTATCACCATCATTTGCCCAGTTCCAACATCCCAATTCCTCACTTTTGGTAAATGCTACAATGCCCAATCCCATTTGGGTAGCCATCTCTACCATTCTTCGTCCTTGTGGAGAGTAAAAGAAACTAGCCGCATATCTCCCACATCCATGAAACATGAATAGAATACCACGAGGACATTTAATCAAAGCCTCAAACGAATGAGATCCACCTCGTCCCTGCACATCAAGTGATGGTGAGAGTAGCAGTACCTCACGTTTATGACCTGGAAACTCTTTCAGTATGCGACGATTTAAATGAAAGTCAATAACTCCAGTTTCATCTCTGTTTGACATGTGTGCAGATCCCTGACGCAACTGCATATTCCTAACCATAACCTTGCCAAAGTCATCTAGTAAGAAAAATGATAGAAGGAAGAATGGTACGAAGATTAATCCAAATACAGTCTTTACATTTGCTCTCCCGCGTTCGCCAATACCACATTTTATGCATGGGAAGCAGAAACATCGGATTACTTCCTTATTTTGGTCATCATGATGACCAGTGTTAGCGCTGCTACTACTGTCACCATCTGCGAATATATCTGAGAGTTGTGACATAAGTGATCGATATCCAAGATGGAAGAGATTGATTATTGAATTGCTGGGGTAGGCCGATGCAGGAGTAGTAGCATGGCGATTGCCGTCGCTTCCATCATCATTATTGGCATCTCCTATCCGCGCCATTGGCAACGGCTGAATGAGGTTGGCTTCTTGCATGGTTGCCTGTTTCTAAGTAGAGGCAGGTCATCATGTTTGAGGTCATCGCTTCGGAGGCGGACGGAGGGGCCAAGAGCCGCCAAGAGCCAAGAGCGTAGGAGTTAGGTCAGACACCTGTCTTAAAGCGAGAAGAGAAAGAGAGATGCAGAGATCCAACCATGATGGCCGACGTCCTACCTATGATTCTGAACAACGAGCTCAATGCCCAGCAGTAGCTGTTGTTGTCCGTCTTTATTGCAGTCGTCGTCTCTCCTTGTGTCGTCTTTTCTTCACGGAAGAGCAGCGTTATATACTTAAGCAGCACATTACTTTTGCCCAAACATCATCGACCATATACACATCACGTCAAAAAAAATCAAAGAAGTATCTTCAATCATGAGCAGCAGTGATAGCGACAGAAATAATAACATCTCTACATCCAACAACAACAACAACTGTGATGAAGTTGAATATTTTCCACGTCGGAAACGCGCTCCCTACCTCCATGACATTTCTGACTTTGGTATACATACACATCGTACTCCCACTCCACTGTTACGATATCATGATGACGATTTACTCGATGACAATAATAATATGATGAGTACCAGCGCGGGAGGAACATTGACATCATCTTCTTCGTTATCATTAATTCGAAGCAGTCCCACGAAATTAGAGGGAGGGGGTAGTGGAGGAGGACTTCGACGGAAGAGCTCATTTGCAAGAGTGTTTTCAACGTTGAGAATGAGTATTACTGAGAATGAGAATGATAATGATGATGACAATGGTGATGTCAGCAACAATAACAATAATGGTAATTTTGCAGCTCGGGAAGCCATGATGTCCAGCAGTGGACCCGATGATGGTGGCGGAGGGAGACAACAACAACAACATCTTTTCGAAGAATCATCAGAATCGAATCTCAATAGTATCCTTCCGACTAGATTCCGACGGGGATCATCTGCGGACTTCATGGTCGGTAGTCGAGGTGGAGGTGGAAGAGATCGGTTACTATCATCGACAAATACGTCTGGAAAAATACCAAGGTGGGCTCTTTATGATCCTGCTACCATTGTCATCAAGGATGGCATGCCAATAAGCATGGGCACTCTATTACATCATTATTCATTACTCAACAACAATAACAATCAATCGCACTTGTCATCGTCACAAGCACCATATCTAATAACACCTACATGGCGTCTCAAGGAACGTATGAAAACTGTGGGAGTATGTCTCATACTTGCACTCAATATAGGGACGGACCCTCCCGATCTTAACAAGCCTACACCCTGTGCCAAACTTCAGTGTTGGCTTGACCCGACGTCCATATCGCGTGCCAAAGCCAAGGAACGGATAGGTGAACGACTCGAACAACAGTATGCCAAGTGGCAACAACGGTCTAAGTTGAAGTATCGAAGGGCACTTGACCCTACCGTGGACACTGTACGCGAATTATGTTATCGGATGAGAGATACAGCCAAGAATGAACGAGTGCTATTCCATTATAATGGACATGGAGTACCCAAACCAACGGCGAATGGAGAAATATGGCTATTTGATAAACATCATACGAATTATATTCCATTGAGTGTGACGGATTTGCGTAGATGGATTGGAAAGCCGTCTATATTGGTGTTGGATTGCAGTGGCGCGGGAGTGTTGATGCCATTTTTAACGTCGACTTTGAATAGTGTTGGTGATGACGGTGGTCAAGGTGGATGGAATGTACATGGTTCTACCACTGCTGCTGTGGGGATTGGTAATACAGGAGGGTTACCATTGTATCACAACCAGACGAGCTCGGGTATGGATAATTCTGAACCGTCTGACTCGGTTTCTGGTGCTCATTATCTCAGGGCTATCCGTGATACGATTGTTCTTTGTCCTACTGCACAGGGAGAGTGGCTACCGCTCAATCCTGAGTTTCCTGCAGACATATTCACCTCATGTCTCACCACTCCGATTCCAATGGCGTTGAGGTGGTTTGTTTACCAGAATCCCTTCAGCACCAAAGGACTGAACCCGGAAACAATTACCGACGCCATACCAGGGAAGCTGGCTGACCGCAAAACTCCTCTTGGAGAACTGAATTGGATTTTTACTGCCATTACCGACACCATCGCTTGGAATGTCCTCCCTAGTCCATTATTCCAAAGATTGTTTCGACAAGATTTACTTGTGGCATCTATGTTCCGGAACTTCTTGCTGGCAAATCGTATCCTAAGGTGTCTGAACTGTACCCCTTCAAGTCATCCAGAACTGCCTAGTACGCACACGCATCCGCTTTGGCTTGCATGGGATCATGCTGTGGAGACTTGTTTGAATCAATTGATGAATGACGGTTTGCTTCGAAAAAGTAGTATCGTCGTGCCAACGGAAGACGCTACTGATGGTAGCAATAGCAGCCCTCCAAAGAGTCAGAACGCCGTGTCGAGCGATTCGGTGCCCCCGGCGGCAGCAACAACAACAGTAACACCTATCACGTCTAATATTATGGCGCCCTTCTTTGCCGAGCAACTTACAGCGTTTGAGATTTGGCTCGAATATGCATCCCAAAAGACTAGAAATAAGCTGGTGATCAAAAGCCCTCCTAGCTCCGTAGGTGACACGCCCTTACCTTTTCTCCAGAACGGAGGGGATGCCAACCGTGCATCACATGAACTAGATCCTCCACAGCAACTACCTATTGTTCTTCAGGTGCTTCTTTCACAGGCGCACCGCGTGAGAGCATTGTGTCTCTTGAAACGATTTTTAGGTGAGTGGATTCTATTACTTTCACTTCGCCATGTATTTAGAATCTAACCTTTCATTCTCATATTGTACGTTTCAGATCTTGGATTTTCAGCGGTGAATTTGGCTTTATCGGTTGGAATCTTTCCGTATATCTTGAAACTTCTGCAGAGTCCAATTGACGAGTATAAGCATGTTCTCGTCGGGATTTGGGCCAAAGTACTTGCATTTGATCCCAGTACTCAAGTTGATGTAGTGAAAGACAGAGCACTTCCTCATTTTATTCGTCATCTTCGGTGTGGATTGGATTCCGTTGATGGGCAGTCTCACATGTCTGCTGAAGTTGCGTCGGAACAGCGTACACTTGCTGCATTCATCTTGTCAATTACTTGCTCGGGATACTCCGTCGGTCAGACTGAATGCATCAATGAAAAGTTACATCTTGCATGTGGTGCTCTGCTGCAATCACTTGAGAGCCCAGACGACAGCGAGCGAAAAGAAGCAGAGAAAAATATATCAGGTCAATTTCGTATGTGGCTTTGCATTTGTCTTGGGAATTTGGCCAAGGACAACACACTTGTTCAGTCTGAGCTTTGGAAGGCTGGAATTCATTTTCGACTATTGTCGCGATTAGAAGATGACATTCCGGAAGTGAGGGCTGCATCATGTTACGCACTTGCTTGTCTTATTGGCTCTGCGGTGAAGCCCGATTCCAACAGTAATGTTGCCCCCGCGCCTTCGATGGTGCAACAACAACCAAATCTGCCTCAATCACTAGCAACTTCCTTACAACCATTACCCGGATCCATTCCTGGAGTAGCAGGAGGAACCACGATGTTGATGGCCAACCTCCAGTCACAGAAACAAGGTCTACAACAAACGGGGTTTCAGCCTCAATTGGGAGGAAGCGTTTCGGGATCAGGTCAATCACTTATGTTCGGAAACATGCTATCTTCGTCTTCCTCGACGCAACAAATACAGCGACAGGAAACTAAGACTGTGTATGAAGACGGAAAACGGATGGATCTTGATCTCACTCTCGCCATTAAACTTGCTGAAACGTTTAAGGACGCGAGTCCAATAGTGAGATTTGAAGCGGCATTAGCTCTCAACCGTCTTGTTGGAAAATATATTGCAGCCTTTGTTTCATTTGCTGGGAAAGGCTTAGGAGGGCAGCCACAAGGGAGAAGTGTTTTAGGCGACAGTAGTATGCCATCTATTCCGTTTCCAAATGGTGTTTCGCACGAAGCTGAGAAGAAGTTTGCTCATGTTTGGTCACAAATTTTCAAGTTGAATCGGAACGATCCGCATCCCATGGTTCGTTCCATGGTGAACTCAATCGTGATTGCTGTTAATGAGCGTGCAATGATGCAGAAAACAAAGTTGAGGCAAATGCGTTCAGGCTCAAGGAGGAGGTCGATGCTGGTTAGTACAGAGGATTCCATAGCTGAAGATGACAACGAGCCTCCATCATCGTTGGCAGGGCGTAGAACTGCCACTGGACTCAGTCTTTCGTCGTACCATGCAACTTCTCAGGGTTCATTTAATAGGTCGTCTTCTCTAGGCAACAGAGCTAGCTCAGGAAATGCTTTTATGATTGGCACACCACCCGCAGCAGAAAATCCCAGTTCAAAGATGAATGCCCTCTTCTCCCTTAGTTTTGATCAGGATGATGACTATTTCTTTCCAGAGTCAAAGTTTTTTACATGGAAGAAAGTTGAGTTCGGAGAATTTGGAGCAGATGGGAAAACAACAGAGCTTGATCCTCTCAGTGAGATGGGGGCTATAAATAAATACCGTCGATCTCGAAATTATCAAGCCCAGCAACGGGGTCAACTCCTTAAGAACTCGTTTGCAGTGTTGGCCCAAAAGCCATTGAGATCCCCCTACGACTACGATGAAGGCGATGCAGCCGCTGGAATAGAGAAAGAGACAGATATTAAAAAGCAAGCTCTACAATTGCAGCAGTTGTCCCTGCTGAAAAACTCAGGAGCACGATCAACCTCATTACTTCGATTCCATCCTTATGAGCCAGCTCTTGTTGTATGTGGGAGTTCGGACAATCTATCAATTTGGAACGCGGAAACAAAAGAAAGGTGCACGTCGTTTAGTAACACAAACCCAAAAGGTACTAGAATGACTGCAGTCCAATGGGTCAACGAGGCTAGTTCGAGCCTGTTGTTGACAGGAAGCAATGATGGCTCAGTGAGGATCTTTGATGGGCTATTGGAGGCAAATGACGAAATTAGCCGCGAGAAACCTTCCCTCGTATCATCATTCTTCGCAGCTCCTGACATTATCACCGACAAACGTTACAGCAGTGGCCTCGTTTTGGACTATCAACAGTTTGGAGGGAAACTCACGGCAGGAGGGAATACCAAATACATCCGAAGGTGGGATATCGACCGTGAGAAGTGTGTCAATACTTTTGAATCCAAAAGTGATGCCTGTTTGACAACACTCACGACTGCGTGGGATTATAGTTTTGATTCAGGATACTCGGGCCTCGGGCCTGACATCATTGTGTGCGGGTATGGGAATGGATCATTGCGAGTTTTTGATACTCGATCAGTCAGGGGTGATGTCATGTACCTTTCGGGTGGTCTAAGTAGAAGTAACTTTGCGAGGCGTAGGAAATACAGTGAATTTGACGAACACACGAGTTGGATCGTTGATGTCTCATTTACCACTTACGGAGGAAGGCACGAAGTCGTTTCAGGTTGTGTTGCTGGTAGTATCAAGTTCTGGGATCTTCGCTACTCGTCTAGTGTTCGCACAATCGATCACAAGATGCAAATGACTGCACTTGCTGCACATCACAATGTTCCATTTTTTGCCACTGGCAGTCCAAATCAGTTCATTAAGATCATGTCGCATGATGGATCAACACAACAAGCTATTCGGTTTCATGATCGTTTACCAGGTCAAAGAATTGGTCCTGTTAGCTGCCTTTGTTTCCATCCACAGATGCCATTCTTGGCAGCTGGATTCGCTGATGAGAACATAAGCCTTTTTGGTTGGAAAAGCGCTTCTACCAACAATTGACGGATGTTAATTTTGAGCATTA
>JACLAB010000256.1_pt1 | contig 12031 bp, 5 predicted proteins | sample 8027921 | NCBI WGS metagenome assembly JACLAB01 (sample SAMN15725117, study PRJNA655200) | protist metagenome | isolation source: fluorescence activated cell sorting (FACS) single amplified genomes of... | place: USA: West Boothbay Harbor, Gulf of Maine | collected 2000-07-19
CCTCACACTAGACGTTGCAGGCAACATTAATCTTGATGCTGATGGTGCAAATGTTTACTTCAATGATGGAGGAACTGAAAGATACAGGTTTAAACTTGATGCTACTCCTGAAATAAATGTAACAGGTGGAACTTTTGCCTTTAAAAATAACACAAGTGATGCAGATATTCTTTTTTCAGGCAACGACGGCGGAAGTGCTATCACAGCCCTCACCCTTGATATGTCAGCGGCAGGTGCGGCTACGTTTAATTCTAGTGTGACAAGTACAGGGTTGATATCAGGCTCACTTTTAAATCCTGCAAATAACTCTTTAACTATATTGGGTGGCGGTAGTGCCACGAATAATGGCGCAAATTTAACCATGTATGGTGGTTCAGCGGCATCTTCTGCGGGAGATTTTCGGTTTAGAAATGGAACTACTGAGACAGCAAGAATTACAGCGGCAGGTGCGGCTACGTTTAATTCTACTGTGACTAATAAAGGTGCATTTTTTGACTTTAACACCGCAATGTACACTCAAGATTCTTCTATTAGTTCTTATGCGGCAAACAACGGTTTATATGTCAACGGTAATTCCGCAGGGTATCTTGCATTAAGAGGCGATGGTTCAGGCAAACAAAGCATTACTCTTTATGGCGATACAAGCGGTGTTGATGGTATTTATATGAACACAAACGCGGCTTTAACATTAAGGCTTGATAGCAATGGAGAATTTGTTACAACACCACGAGCAGGTGGACACGCAGTATTTAACGAAAATGGAGTAGACGCAGACTTCAGAGTTGAGTCTGACGGCAACGCTAATATGCTGTTTGTGGATGGTGGTAATAATCGGGTCGGGGTTGGTACTAGTAGTCCTGCCACTACTTTAACTGTAAGTGGCTCTTATGCTAATGGTATTGAATTAGATAGAAACGGTGCTGATGCTACTTCAAGTGCTAGGTTATTTTTTGACTCTAGTTCTGGTGCAAATGCTATATATAATTATCAGGGTAATACGTTATTTACTACAGGTGCTACGGCAGGTTCGTCATCAGGCACAGAACGCTTCCGCATAGCCTCAGACGGCTCTCTATCCACCCTAACCGCAGGAACCTCTAACGTCCGATTCGGTGTCAACGCAGGTAACAGCATTGTTAGTGGTGGTAATTATAATGTTGTCGTGGGCGATGAGGCAGGTACGGCGATTACTAACGCTTCATGGAACTCAGCATTAGGTTACAATGCTTTAGCAACTGCTACTACTGGCGCACAGAATGTAGCATTAGGCGCATATGCTTTAGATGCTAATACAACTGCTTCTTTTAACACGGCAGTGGGGGTACACGCTCTTGGAGCTAATACAACAGGTGCTAGTAATGTTGCTGTTGGTAAAGGTGCTTTAGAGTTAAACACCACAGCATCTAACAACACCGCAGTTGGTTTTAGTGCTTTATTAGCAAACACCACAGGTACAAACAATGTGGCATTGGGGAACCTTGCTCTAGACGCAAACACAACGGCAAGTAGCAACACAGCCCTTGGGTCTGAATCTTTAACAGGAAACACCACAGGCACATTAAATGTAGGCGTGGGTGCTAGGGCTTTACGCTCAAACACTACTGCAAACCACAATACAGCGATTGGTTATAAAACTTTAGATGTGAATACCACAGGTGCATCTAACACTGCTCTTGGTTCAGAAGCTTTAGACGCCAACACCACAGCTTCTAACAACACAGCCGTTGGTACAGGTGCTTTAACCGCAAACACCACAGGTGCAAACAACACAGCGGTTGGTTATACCGCAGGAGCAAGCAATACTACTGGTGGTTTAACTGCTTTTGGATATCGTGCCGCCTACTCAAACACTACAGGTAATACTCAGTCTGCTTTTGGCACAGATGCTCTTTATTCTACTACTACAGGAGCAGATAACTCTGCTTTTGGTGGGTTCGCACTTAAAGCAAACACCACAGGCGCTTCCAACACCGCAGTGGGTTATAAGGCTTTAACCGCAAACACCACAGCAAGTAACAGCACCGCAGTGGGTTATCAAGCCCTTACGGCTAACACCACAGGCGCAACTAATACCGCCTTTGGTAAAGGTGCGTTACTTGCTAATACAACGGGTAACACAAACGTTGCAGTAGGTGCTAACGCCCTTGCCGCTAACGTAGATGGAGATAAGTCTGTTGCAGTCGGTGTAGAGGCGCTTGCTGCCCAAGACCCTGCGTCTAATGTAGATATGTATAACGTAGCAGTTGGGGATTCCGCAGGAAAAGCAGTAACCACAGGCACAAACAACACCCTCATTGGTGGTCTTGCAGGTGATGCGACTACTACAGGTTCAAACAACACAGCAGTGGGTTCTCAGTCTTTAGGTGCAAACACTACAGGAGGGTCTAATGTAGCAGTTGGTCTTGCTTCTTTAGCCGCAAACACTACTGCTTCAGAAAATACGGCATTGGGTTTTGCCTCTTTAAATTTAAACACTACAGGTGCAAGTAACACAGCCACTGGTTTTTTTGCTTCAGCCGCAAATACTACAGGTGCTAATAATGTAGCTAATGGTTACAAAGCGTTACTAAGTAACACTACCGCTTCGAACAACACAGCACAGGGTTATTTTGCTTTAGCCGCAAACACCACAGGCGCAAGTAACGTAGCCATAGGAGCTTTAGCTTTAGACGCAAACACTACTGCCTCTAACAACACCGCAGTTGGTACAAGTGCTTTAACCGCAAACACTACAGCCACTGAAAATACAGCAGTCGGTGCAAATTCGCTTCTGAATACTACCACAGGGAGCTACAACACAGCTTTTGGTTACAGGTCAGGTGAAGATATTACAACTGGAACGCAGAATGTGGCTATCGGCAGAAACGTCATGGCTAACAGTGCAGGTGTGACTGGAAGTGAAAATGTTGGAGTAGGTGGAGCGGTTTTATATGAATTAACAAGCGGTAACTATAATACCGCTATCGGTCAGGAAGCTCTACGCAGAAACACTACAGCATCTAACAATACTGCTGTTGGTTATTTATCTTTAACCGCAAACACCACAGGTGCAACAAATACTGCCTTGGGTGGTTCCGCTATGCTAAGTAACACGACAGGAGGGACAAATGTTGCGGTTGGTCAAAGTGCTTTAAGTGCAAACACCACAGCTTCAAACAATGTTGCAGTTGGTTATAACTCACTAGGTGCAAACACTACTGGCCACGGCAACTCAGCAGTGGGTAGACTATCCCTAGACGCGAACACCACAGGACTAGCCAACACAGCAATGGGTAATTCTGCTTTAGGAGCAAATACAACCGCATCTAACAACACAGCAGTTGGTTCTTCAGCTTTAGGAGCAAACACCACAGGCGGTTCAAATACAGGGTTGGGTACAAGTGCTTTAGTAGGAAACACTACAGGTTCGTCAAACACCGCAATAGGATGGAGTGCAGGAAGTGCTATCACTACTGGACAGGCAAATCTTTGTATAGGTTATACAGCAGGAAACTATCAAGCGTCACTTACTACTGGTACAGGGAATGTTTTGGTAGGGCCATATTGTGATGCCGTTAGTGCTACTGCAAACGACCAACATTGCTTTGGATACAACTTAGATGCAGGTTCAGGATACACAACACTAGGCAACGGCAGTAGCGATATCAGAGCCGCTTTTGGTAACGTCACTTGGGCAACAGTATCCGACCAACGCTACAAGAAAGACATTGTAGACTCTACAGCAGGACTGAGCTTCATTAATGCTCTACAGCCTCGTACCTTTAAGTACAAGACCCTTGGCGAGCTACCTGAAACCTTTAACGCCTATGAAGCTGACTCTACTGAAGTCTTTAAAAACTCTAACACTAACCATGGCTTTATAGCCCAAGAAATCAAAGCGGCTATAGATGCAGATAGCAGTATCGCTGACGGCTTTAAGCTTTGGGACGATAGAGAAGATGGCTCTCAGGAAGTAGCAGAGGCCGCATTGATACCTGTACTAACTAAAGCAATACAAGAGCTATCTGCACAAGTAGAAGCATTAACCGCAAGAATAGAAACCTTAGAAGGATAAATAAAATGGAACCACGTACCGAAGAACAACTAGCACAAGACTACTCAGCAATGGGTGACAGCGTAGCAGTAATCACAGACGTAATCGCAGGAGACTCTATGGCTGATGAGTCTGCCGAAGACCGACAAGATTGTGTAGATAGAAACGTACAGCACCTAGAGCTTATGGTTGCTAAAGACGATTGGGGCGATGAAGATATGGCCGCTACTAACTCAGCAATTAGTGCAGGTAACGGATACACCGCATCTTAAAGGAGAACAGCATGGCAGTAACTTGGAACATCACAAACTTAGAATACACCAACGACTCTGACAAGGGCGTAGTTCATGCGGCTTGGTCAGCTTCAGAGACTGACGGAGACCACACAGGCACAGTATCGGGCATGGAGTCCTATACGCCAGATGCAAGCGCAGACGGTTATGTAGCTTGGGATTCGCTTGACGAGGCTACAGTAGCAGGGTGGATAAAAACCACACTAGGCTCAGATGAAGTTACTCGCGTTGAAGCAAAGGTAGCCGCTCAGATTGCAGAATCTAAAGCGCCTTCAACGTCTTGGGGAGTAGCGTGGTAATGGAAATCATACTTAAAAGCCTCAAGTCTAAAACCGTACAGTTCTCCATAGCCTTGGCAGTACTAAGCATCCTTCAGGGCTATGTAGGCTTTTTGCCTGTTAGCCCCGCAGGACAAGCTATGGTAGGTTGCATCATTGCAAGCTGTGTAACAGTATTGCGCTTTGTGACAACCACTGCAATCAGTGAAAAATAAAAAGGAGTTACAAAGCATGGAAGAAACAAAAGATGCAATAGATGTTGTGGCCGCAAGTACAGGTGTAATGGCTTTGATGAGTTGGTTGCCGCCTGTTGCGTCTTTGTTTACGATTGTGTGGCTAGGCATTAGGATTTATGAGTCTGATACAGTTCAAAAACTTATTAATAAAAAGGTAGATTAAAAGATGAGTAAAAAGAGAAGCACACGAAATACTAATAAGTCTTTGAAGGCTCTAAAGCGTAAGCAATATGCTAGAGGTGGTAAAAGTGCTGTTCAAAGCCAACGCGAGTTATTAGGACAGCAACAGAAAAAAACTTTAACGACTCCTGTACAACCTAAAGCAGGGCCAAAGCCTAAAAAGAGTACTCCTGATTCGTTGTTTTCTGATCCTGCTAGAGTTAGTGGCGGAGGAAGAGGTCAGCTTAAAGGACTTGGAACTGAACGACAATCAACTGGCCCCGCACCTAAATTTATTCCTGATCCTGTAAAAGCAGATGGTGTTGATCCTAGTCTTTACTCTGATCCAAATTTAGGCAGAGCTACACGCGGCGGGGGAATAGATAATCCTAGAGACATTAAGCTTCCAGAACCTTCTCGCTCACTAGGCGGTGGAAGAGGTCAGCCTATTAGAAATGATGCTACGATTAATCAAGTACAGCCTGCGGTTAGAAACCAAAATAGAGCAAGGGAAGAAAAAGCGGCACAAAAAGTTTACCAGAACACTGAGTATAAAGCTTTAGATGACAAAGTTAACAAATTACGACAAGAAATAACAAGCAGACCTGAGTTTGTAAACGCTCAAAGACGATTGCAAGAATCTCAAGGGGCTGATAAAGAAGCTATGGAGTTAGTACAAGAACTTTTAAATCCTTTAAGAAAACCTTCACAGGAAGCGGGCGCTTTAGGAGCAAAATTGTATGAGCAGGAAATGCAAAGAACTTCTATACCTTCCGTTACACAACAAACAATGGATGAAAATACTAGAAGGCGTGTTGAGTCTGGCATGGGTAGCAATCTAGGAAACCAACAAGCACAGTCTCAATCTCTAGTGGCTGACCGACCATATGGTAGAAAGGACGAGCGCTACTACCCCGAAAATCAGTATTCTGATCCTATTAGAAATGGCGGAAACGATACTGGGCCGTCAGGTGGGCCTGAAGACAAAGTAACTTTAGTAGGTTTAGATGGGAAAGAATACTCAAGTAATGCCGCACTTGAAGCCGCTAATGCAAGATACTTAGCCGCCCAAAAAGCCACAGAAGATGCAAATACAAAAGGCGCTGTAACTCCACCAGAAGGTAAAGATGCGCCTATAGGTATAGATGTTAAAGGCCCAACAGCCGACCTACGTCAAATGGAATCTGAATCAATATTTAAAGCAGTCCCAGAATCTGAGCAGTGGGCCGACAAGTATGTTGAGCAATACCCTGAGTGGAGCGAAACACAGAAAGCTGAAGCTAGAGCATGGGCAATAGAAGCTAAAGAATCAAAAGACGGAACAGCGCAAATGCCTAGTTGGTTGATGGATTCTGATTTCTTAAAAGGCTTTGAAGCCGCTAATAACATGAAATACGACACCTCAAAAACAGTTGCACCCGAAGGAACTGTGACAGGCGCTGATGACATTAAACAGCTTGGAGACGCTACAGACGCTACATCAGATACTGTGACTGCTAGAGAGTTATCTACTTCACAAGGTGACGTAAAGGTTGCTGACGAAGGCCCAAGAACTAGAGATGCCGAAAGATATACGGCTGAAAAAGTAGGAACTTTAGACCCCACCAAAGCCGCAGAAGGTAAAGTAAGTAGAACGGGCGTAGCAGGACAAGCTACAGCCACCGAAGCTAAAGAAACTGGACGCGATACTGCCGCTGAAGAAGCCGCAAAAGGAAAGTTTGTTGATAGACCAGAGTATGAAGACTATGCTACAGCCGCTAGAGATGATAGCGACTACGGTTTTGATCCTTCAACAGTAGACGAGCCTAAAGTATCTATAAGGGATGGCGTAACAATACCGCAATCTAAAGTTGATGAAATTAAATTAGATGCTGAAAAGCGTGGGCTTGATCCTACAGACGCTCTTAAAGCTTACAGCGAAGCAATGGTAGAGCGTAAAGTTCAAACAGCCAGAGCCGCTGAAGGCGATGCCGCTGAGCTAGGTACAGCGCCTACAAGAACTGCCGCAAAAGCAGACTTCTTAGGGGCCGCTGATGTTGCCGCAGGACGTAAAGAACAAATAGCTGATGCAGGCGAAGCAGGCTTTGCAACCCGTGAAGCTGAGCAAGCAACGCGTGTTGGAGACATGAAATCAGCAATAGCCGCTGAAGTTCAAGCACAAAAAGACAGGCGTACTGCTGTTACAGACGATGTGTCTGCCCAAGCCGAAGCAGAACAAACAGCTAAATTAGATGCGTTTACTTTAGAACTCTCACGCGAAGCTGTTACAGGCACAGCAATCGAAAGACAATACGAAGATCGTTTAGGTGTTGCGCCCGAAAGAAAAGCCGCACAGGCTGAGTACTTTAATGCAGACTTTACGCCGGAAGGTGGCAATACAGATATAGAATCTATACCTGCTTATGAAGTAGCGGCTACAAGAACTGCACAGGTTGCAGAAGCTTCTACGCGAATTGCAAGCGAATTAGGCGATGTACCTTCAGTAGACTTAGAAGGCCGTGAAGCTATTACAGGCGAACCACCTGTAGGAAATGCCGCGCAAATTGGCGGTATACCTACAATGGCCGCCGCAACAATGCAAGCCGTAACAGGACAAGACAGGAATGTAGCCGCCGCAGATATGATGGAAGTTGTTGCTAATATACCTGAAGATATTACTGCGGCTGTTTCTCAAGACCCTGCAACTGTAGAAGCTCAACTAGACTCTGGTGCTGACCCAACGGTCACAGCGGCTGTTGCGGCACTACCACAAGAAGCACTAGTCTCTACACAAATGGAAGGTCTTTTAGCAGGTATGGAAGATGGACAGACCCCTGCATGGGCTAGACCCGCAGTAGCGGCTATAGAAGCTCAGATGGCTCGTAGAGGCTTATCGGCTTCTTCTGTAGGTCGTGATGCATTGTTTAATGCTATTATACAGAGTGCTTTACCAATGGCTCAGAGCAATGCTCAAGCCCTTCAACAACGCGCACAACAAAACTTATCTAACGAACAACAAGCTAATCTTGCTTCTGCACAAAATACTATGCAAGTGCGTATGCAAAATCTTGCTAACCGTCAGACTGCCGCATCTCAAACAGCAGACATGGCACAGCAAATTGCAGTACAGCAAGGCACATTTGATCAACAAGCTGTAATGACTTCTGCTCAACAACAGCAAGAAGCTCGTATGGCTACTTCACAGATGGCTCAGCAACGAGCGCAACAAACATCTGCACAGACTCAGCAGGCCGCTATAGCTGAGTTAAGTACAAATGCTCAAATGGACTTAGCAAACTTGCAAGCTCTTAATGCGGCAGGTACTCAGAACTTAAACGCAGAACAGCAAGCAAGACTACAGACATATACTGCTCAAGTTAATAAAACTATGCGTCAAGCTGAGTTGACTCAAGACATGTCGAAGGCTAACCTTTCTCCTGCTCTACAGGTTGAAATGCAAAGAGTATCTGAGACTAATGCCGCCGCCAAAGATACAATGACCGCACAACAAACAGAACGTCTTACAGAGCTTCAAACTCTTATAGACTTCCGTAAGACTGATGCCACATTTGCTCAACAAATGGACATGGCTAATATGTCTAATGAGCAACAAATAAACTTAGCAATGCTACAAGAAAAAGCGGCTACGGATTCAGCTAACTTTACGGCAGAAAATCAATTTGAATTAACGCGACTAAACAATATTGTTTCACGTTCTACGCGTCAAGCAGAACTAGATCAACAAATGGAAGTTGCTAATTTAGATAGCAGTTTAAAAATAGAGCTTTCTGAGTTGTCAGAGAAAAACAATACTGCTCGTGCTGAAATGTCAGCCGAACAACAGATGCGTTTAAAGAACTTAGAAACCTTAGTAAACTTTAAAACTACAAATGCTCAGCTAGGCCAACAAATGGATATGGCTAATATGGGCAACGCTCAGCAAATGGAAATGGCAATGTTGGCTGACAAAGCCGCTACAGACAGTGCTAACTTTACAGAGGCTAATCGTTTTAAACTTACACAGCTTCAGACTGCCGCACAACACATGGCACAGAACACTGAGTTCCGTCAGCAGACTGAGTTAGCTAATCTAAGCACTGAAGAGCGTTTACAGCTTGCTAATCTTACGGCTCAGAACCAAGCGTCTTCAGAAAACTTAAATGCTAGTCAACAAGTAGAACTTGCTAACTTAAATGCTAAGCTAACTACAGGCGTAAAAAATGCTGAGATGCGTCAGCAAGCAATTGCTCAAACCTTTAGTGCTGATCAGCAAATAGAACTTGCAAACTTAGAAGCTATGAATCGTGCTGATGCTGAATCATTATCTAACGAACAGCAGTCTAAGTTAACTACATACAATGCTACGGTTCAGCGCACTATACGCCAAACTGAACTTAACTCGCGCATGGAAGAAGTCAACTTAGATGCAAGGCTTAAAGTTGAGTTGTCTGAACTTTCTGAAAAGAACGCAACAGAAAGAGCCAACATGACTACAGATCAGCAAATGAGACTTGCTAATCTTAATACTCTTGTAGACTTTAAGAAAGCTGATGCAGGTTTTGCACAACAAATGGAGCTTGCAAACTTAGGCAACGAACAGCAAATGGAGCTTGCAATGCTTCAGGAAAAGTCTGCTGTTGATGCCGCTAACTTTACTGAAGCTAACAGAGGCAGAACCCAAGAGCTTAATACTTACGTTCAGGTTATGTCGCAGAACGAACAGTTTAAGCAAAATGCGGACATGGCTAATCTTTCTATGGAAGAGAAGATTGAGCTTGCTAACCTTAGCTCACAGAGTCAAGCTGACATGGCTTCTATGTCTGCTGAGAATGTTCAACAGCTTCAAGTCTATGAAAAGAAAATGCAAGCGGGTCAAGTCAACGCACAGCTTGCACAGCAGATGGGCTTAGCAAATCTTAGCAACGAGCAAGCCGCCGGAATGTTTAACGCTCAAATGAACGCTAATCTTGATGTAGCCGCAATGAGCAATGAGCAACAAATGGAACTCGCTAACAGCAAGTTTATGCAGAGCATGACAGCTACAAAGTTTAGTGCCGATCAGCAGACAGCCCTGCAAAATGCAACAGCCCTTACGCAAGTAGACTTAGCTAATGCAGATGCAAGGACTCGTGTGTCTGTAGAAAATGCTAAGAACTTCTTAACTATGGACATGGCTAATCTTAACAACGAGCAACAAGCGATTGTTATGGATCAACAACTAGCTCAACAAAGACTGTTATCTGATCAGGCCGCTAAAAACGCCGCGCTTCAGTTTGGCGCAACATCTCAAAACCAGATGGATCAGTTTATGATTAGTCAGTCTAATAGCATGAGGCAATTTAATACAAGTGCGCGAAATGCTATGGAGTCTTTTAACGTCACTGAAGCTAATCGCATGGAGGCTATTGAAGCAGGTAATACCCTTCAGGCTGATAGTCTTACTGCACAGCTTGAAGCAGATATTAATAAGTTCAATGCTTCTATTGATAACCAACGTGATCAATGGAATGCGGCAAATGCACAGGCTGTAGAGCAATCAAACATTAACTGGCGCAGACAAGCTAACACTGTAGACACTGCGGCGGCTAATGCGGCTAATCAGCAAAATGTTCAGAATGCTTATAATATTTCTGCACTAGACCAAACTCAGATGTGGCAACAGTTGCGTGATGAAGCCGCTTACATTCGTCAAGCTTATGAAAATAACGAACAACGAGAAGCTCAGTTGCTTGCAACGGCTATTGGAAATGAAAGCGCAACAAGCAGTAAAGATACAAGTACAAGTACAAGTTCGCTAGTAAGCATTTTAACTAGATTTGGATATGGTGGAGGATAAAAATGGGATTTTTTAGTAAAGTTTTTAAAAGTGTTGGAAAGGTTTTTAAAAAAATTGGGAAAGGTATTAAAAGTGCTTTTAAAAAATTTGGTAAGTTTATGAATAAAATTGGCATATTAGGTCAAGTAGCTATGATGTTTATACTTCCCGGAATTGGAAATGCTATTTTAGGAACAGCAGGTACTGCGGCAACTGTTGCAGGGGTTGGTGGAGCTACTGTAACTGCCGCGGCTGTTCCTGCTTCAGGTCTTCTAGGAGGCGCTTTAGGCTCAGTAGGCGTAGCCGCAGGTAAAGCCGCTGTGTGGGTAGGTAATAAAATAGCAACTGTTAAAAATGTATTTAGCAACATTACTAGTGGTGTAGTAGATACTCTTGGAAACTTTGCGAAAACTGCAACTAATAAACTTGCTAATTCTATAGGCATGGATAATGTTTTTACGGATGCCGCTAAAAATTTCTTTGGCACAGATTCTGCTTTCAGCCGCAGTTTTGGAAAAGGTTCAAAATTTCAAAGTTTAACTACAGATTTTTCTAAATTAGACGCGGTAGATGAAACAACAAATGTAGGTACTGAAAAGATTTCAACAGAAAAAGCTTTATCAGCTCCTGAAGGGGCTGAAGGATTTAAAACAGTAAGCTATGAAGATGTTTCAAAACCTAAGTATGATGTGACTACTGCATTAAGTCCTGATGAAATTTCTAAAATTAATTCTATGTCTTCTGAAAATTTTAAATCTTTAGGCTTTAAAACTACAGGCGAGGTTGGAGATATAGCCTATAAATTTGGTGATAATGAAATGTTTATAAACACTGACTCATTATCTAAATTAGGAGAAACAGGACTAGATAAAATTTTAGAGCCTTTTCAAACAGGAGAAGAATATCAAAAACAAAGTCTTTTAGCTAGAGCAACAGACACTATAGTAGCGGGAGTTAAAAGTATTCCAGAAAAAGGAATTCAAGAAGCTAAATCATTTTTTGATGACCCATTTGGAAACCTTGGTGATAAGGCCACGGCGGGATTACAGACCAGAGCATTACAAACTTTGGGTCTTGAAGACAAACCAATGGCTCCTGTATATAATCAATACGCTTCTTACGTTCCGCAATTTGAAACTGCTTCACAGGGGGCTTATGGAGCGCCTGAAATTATGGATGCTAGAGCCTTTGAACAGCAAGTTACAAATAATGTTAATCCCTATGGTTACACAGCGTTT
>JACLAB010004010.1_pt1 | contig 12016 bp, 11 predicted proteins | sample 8027921 | NCBI WGS metagenome assembly JACLAB01 (sample SAMN15725117, study PRJNA655200) | protist metagenome | isolation source: fluorescence activated cell sorting (FACS) single amplified genomes of... | place: USA: West Boothbay Harbor, Gulf of Maine | collected 2000-07-19
TTTCGAAAGACTTCTCCGCCGAGAGAGACGACGCGTCGTCGAATCATCCAACGCATCAACGTCACGAAACAGAATTCTGACGTTTTCGAAACGTCACGCGCTCTTTTACTTTTCATCGTTGTTAAAATTGACGACTGTTTTTGCGAACCTTTTTGCTGAAGATATACGGAGGAGTACACTCTTTCGCATTCGCTCGTATTTTAAAGACCTTTCTCGCCGCCCTTTTTTGCCTCGTTTCCGCAGAAAAACACTCGAGAGAATACCACGACGAGTACCGATACGAATCGCTTCTTTTTATCGCCGTTTTGAAGTCACGATGTCGTCTTCGTGCGCGTGCGCGTCTTCTTCACCGAAAGTCGTTTTCGAAACGCATCAGCAGAGGCTGCAAATGAAGACGACGTTTAGGACGACGCGGTTTGGATTCAAAAACTCGCCGTCGCCGACAAAATCATCATCGAAATCGTCTTCGAGAAGAAGAGACGCCTCCGTCCAAGCGTCCATCCGCACGCAACGAGTGTTCGCGACGAACGACAAGAAACAGTTTCCAAAACAAGCGTTGAGTGTGGACGAAGTGAAAAAATGCGCGTTAATCACGGCGATTAAAACGCCGTATTTAAAAAGCGGGAAGATCGACTTACAAAAGTACGACGTTTTGGTCGAGCAGCAAATACTCGGCGGCGTGCAAGGCTTGGTCGTAGGAGGGACGACTGGTGAAGGGCAACTCATGAGCTGGGACGAACACATCATGCTGATTGCACACACGAGCAAAATATACGGGGAGGATTTACTCGTGATTGGGAACACCGGGTCGAACTCGACGCGGGAAGCCGTACACGCGACTTCGCAAGGGTTCGCCGTCGGGATGGACGCCGCGTTGCAGATAAACCCGTATTACGGGAAGACCAGTCGAGCTGGGTTGATGAAACATTTCGGGGCGGTTTTAGATTTCGGGCCGACGATCGTGTATAACGTTCCCGCGCGAACGACGCAAGATATTCCGTCGGAGGTTATTTTTGAGCTGGCGAAGCATCCGAACTTTGCCGGAGTGAAAGAATGCGAAGGCAACGAACGCATTCGCAATTACACGAAGAATGGAGTCACGTGTTGGTCCGGGAACGACGATGAGGCGCACGACGCGAAGTGGGACGCCGGCGCGGCTGGTGTTATTTCCGTCACCTCGAACGTTGCCCCGAAACTCATGCGAGAACTCATGCTCGGCGCGAAGCCGAACCCAAAATTGAGAGACGATTTGATCCCTCTCATGCGATGGTTGTTCAAAGAACCGAACCCAATCGGCGTGAACACCGCGTTAACGATGCTGGGATGCGCAGAACCAGTCTTTCGCTTGCCGTACGCGCCGTACGATGAAAAAACCAGACAAGAAGGTAAAAAAATAATGGAAACGGTTGGCGCCGAGCACTTCGTCGCCGCCGGAGATTTTGGCGCTCTCGTCAGAGACGTGCGAGACGACGAGTTTATTTTGTTGGACGAGTGGTAATACGAAGACTACGCGTACTATACGAATACTACTACTACCATAGCATCTTCTCGTCGCTTCGAAAGAGAGGGAGATTATGTGTACTGTGTTTTGTGTACTGTTATTATATATATTCCGTTCGTGTACGAACGTTCCCTCTACGATGTGCGTAGTGCTCTTCTGTGTAAAAATCTCACCCCTTCGAGCCGCCACAAAAAGGTTGCATTTCTGTCCTTTTATTCTCTCTCTTTCTTTCGATCAAAGCGCAGATCGAATTTATCGAAAATTCCACGATGTTCACCACGCACACGCACGCAGTTCACCACGCGTCCTCCTCGAAGGTATCGTTCAGATCTGGCACGGTTTGTTCCATGAAAAGCGCAGTTTTTGCGCGAAGAACGGGGAAAAAAAGTATGGGCTCATCATCCCGAGGCTTTTTGTCGGTCGTCAGAGCGAAGCAAACGGCGAGCGATGAAATCGAAATGCTCCAAAAAATGCTCGAACTCGCCAAACAAAGGAAAGAGAACGAGAGTAAGGAAGATTTAAGCGTTTCAGCGGGAGGGAAAAGCGATGGATCTGGGTACGAAGGTACGATTAAAAGGCGGATTTTGGAGGCGAATTTTGAATCCAATCGCTCTTTTTATATAGAGGACTTTTCTCGTAGCGTCGCGTGATTCTGATCGCAGATTAGTTTTTACGCGACTCTAGTCCCAAAGACGACCTTAAAAGCGTACTCGAAACACGCGTGGCTCTGTTCTGTTATGGTTCGAGTGTAATTGATGATGACGTGGAAAATTTTTCTCTCTCTCTTCTCTCTCTCGCTCGTAATATTGAGCGTAAGCGCTCGGACGACGGTAAAGAGACGATGACTAACATTTCCTTTTTCTCTATCTTTTATTGAAACTTAGGCGCGTCGTTTAACGTGAAGACGTTTAACGCGATCGCCCCGACGGGTTTGGAAAAGTTCCCGCAGGGGAAGTATGAAGTTGCCGGCGAAGAGTCGGATTTGCCCGGTCCGCCGATGGCGATCATGCTTCGCTCGCACAAGCTGCAAGTGAACGAAGTGAAACCGACGGTTCGAGCGATCGTGAGATGCGGCGCGGGGACGAACAACATTCCGGTGAAAGAGATGGGTGAGAGAGGTATTCCGGTGTTTAACACGCCCGGGGCGAACGCGAACGCGGTGAAAGAACTTGTCGTGTGCGGGTTGTTGTTGGCGTCGAGAGGCATCTTGGAAGGCGCGAACCACGTGAAGAACGTGATCAACGTGGAAGAAAAGAGCGAGCACGAGAAAATTGCGACGAGAATTGAGAAGGATAAGGCGAAGTTTGGCGGGACGGAGATTCAAGGGAAGACGATCGGGGTGATCGGGTTAGGAGCGATCGGAAGTCGGTACGTCGTCTTTTTTTGTTGTTGCGTTTTATATTTTTATCTCTTGTTCTTCTTTTTGGTGCGAATACGAAGACGAACGGGAGTGATGAAATCTCGATTAGATGTTTGACGTTTTTAGAGTCTGTTTTAGACTCTGAATCTAGCGTGATCGGAAAACCATTCGAGGCACAATCCATTCAATTCTCTGACCCGTTCGTTCGTTCGTTTATCTTGTTTTATTTGTTCGTTTGCTTTAAATTTCATCAGACGACAAGACGCTGACGCTGCCTTCTCTAAAAAAAAAACAATATAGCGTCGTCAACGCTGCTTTAGGTCTCGGCATGAACGTCGTTGGCTACGATCCGGTCTTATCCGTCGATGCCGCTTTAGCTTTACCCGGGGACCGAATGGTTAGAGTCACCGATCTCGACGACCTCTTCAAAGTTTCCGATTATATTTCCATCCACGTCCCGTACATCAAAGGCGTCACGCACCATTTGATCGACGCCAAAGCGTTACAGATTTGCAAACCGAACGTGTGCATCTTGAACTTCGCCAGAGGTGAAATTGTCGACGGTGCCGCCATGAAAGCCGGCTATGACTCGAAAATGTTGACCGGTAAGTACATTTCCGATTTCACGGACGAAGCGTTGCGCGACGACCCGCACTTGATCGTCTTGCCGCACTTGGGCGCCTCCACCGAGGAAGCCGAGGACAACTCCGCCGCGATGGCTGCGGAAACTTTGATGGACTTTTTGGAAACCGGGACGATCCGAAATTCCGTCAACTTTCCGACGACTATTTTAGCGCCGCACGTAAACTCCTCCGGCGCTCGATTGACCATCGTCAACAAAAACGTCCCCGGCGCTCTCGGTGAAATCACATCCTTCTTGGGGTCCAAAGGCGTCAATATTTTGCAGCAAATTAACACGTCTCGAGATCCGGTGGCGTACACCGTGATTGATTTGGCGGAAATTCCGGAAGATCCGTCTGGATTACAGGAAGAAATGGCGAAAGTGTGTCCGGACGTCGTCTCGTCTCGATTCATCGGCTCCGTCTTTAACGACACGTTGGGTCAACCGGGCGCGTACTTCTACGTCAAATGGGCGCAAGGCGAATTGCAAGGGGAATAATTAAACAACATTATTACTAAGGAACATCATCAATAAAGAAATCCCGTCGAGTTGAGGGAGAGAGAGAGAGAGTTACGATGTGCTCTACAAAATAATCTCATACGTATTTAAAACAAATATAATACACCAGTACCTAATAACTAACAACTAACAACTACTCTATCATCGGCAAAACTTCCAATGCCTGCACCACTGCCCGTCCACGCTGACGAACGGCGGCACAAACCCTTTCTCCGCCGCGCTCAACTCAATCGCCAATCGACTCAAATTGGACAGAAAGTGCCCGATAAACGCGTCCGCTTCGGCCAACAAGAATATATCCGTCAGCGCTTGCAAAGTCATCTCGTGCGCGACGTTCGATTTTTTCGTGTACAACTCCGTCCTCCGTTCGATGAGTTTCGACGCCTTGTATATCGACCGATCCATGTTGACGTTCACAAACTCAAACTCGTTCGCCGCCGGAGAGCTCTTCACTTTTCGCAACAACGCGTCGTCGTCCGTCGCCAAGAAGACTCGATTGACGCCGTATTTTTCCGATAACGTTCTAATGTGAGGCAAATACGTCTCCTCGAACGATCGACACCTGTTTTTCCTACCAGTCGTGTGACACGCGTCGCCTCTTCGCACGTGTACGCCAATGATAGGATGTTTAAACCCTATGCTTTCTTTCACTCGGTGCAAATTGAGTTCGTCGATTGTTTTTTGATTCAATCGCATCATCCGAGCGACAATCGCCGATCGAAAGAAAAATAAACCTTTGTTATATTGCAACATCGACCCAGATGATGACGACGACGACAACGATGACGACGGAGCTCGCGAATAATAATTTGCTACGCTCGTTGGAACTCGCTTCCAAGGTGCCAAATCGCGACATCTATTTCGAGGCATCGTGCATCGATTGGTTTTGGCCGGGTACGGTTTCCATTTCGCAAACGCCGTTTGTTTGATTTTATCGCACGCGCTGTACGGTTTAAAGTAGCACTCGACGTCCCCGGTAAGATTCGATTCGGCGCAATTTCGATTATACGCGTAGTTCAATCGACCGGCAAAGACCCAGGGTTTGTTTTGAAGATGCGCGTCGGATAAATAGCCGGATAAGAAATGAATGGTGGAAGCGAGCCCGGCGCCTTTGCCTCCCATGCCAATGTTGTACGAGTCCGTGCTCGCCGCTCTGGGCGCGTTACACTTCGACGATTGCGTCTCCTCGATCGACTTTTCCAAACTTTTGTACATCGTCCGGTTCCAATTTTCTCGAGCGAAGCGAAAGTTTTGCGGGAGGTACGCCCAATCTAGGGTCAAATCCGTGGCGCAATCGTCGCCTATCCTGTCGTTTACGCACGCGTTTGCTTTTTGCTCTTCTTCTATCCTCGCCCAAATCTTCACCTCTTGGACGCTCAACTGTCTCTGTTTTCCTGGCAACGAGATCCGGACGCCTTTGATTACGCGCTGTTTGTGTGTTGTTTTTCTATTCTTAGAGCTGCTACTACCACTGCTACCCTCCTTGTTCTTGTTTTTATACATCTGAACGTTGTCCCACGTATACGCCAATCGTCCGTCGTCGGTGAAAATCTTCTTCGTTTCTTCCGGCGAGACGTTGACGTCGTCCTCTTCTCTGTTGTTCTCGTCGTCATCAAACACTAACTCCACCACCATTGGCTTCTCGTCCGTAATCCTCATCCATTCGCACGGTTCGTTCTCCGCGAATTGTATCGAGTCACATTTTCTCAATCCAACCCATACCTCGATCGAATATATCGAATGATGCCATCCATCATCGACAAATCCCTCTTCACTCCCATACACCGCATCCACCGTCATCCACGGATCGTCCTCGATTTCACTCGTCGCCATGTTCCGGCACATCGGAGAAACCACCCCGTGAAACGCACGCGCGGATTTCCCGTTGTTTGCGTTTTTTGCCGAACACGTTCCTCCTCCTCCTCCGCTTTGGTGTAATTCGCTGGACAGTTTTGGATTTCCGGCGACATTTTTCACGCGCGTTTCGCTGGATGCCAACGGGGATGCAGAAGAACCGATCGTCATCGTTTCGTCGTTTGATTCGTATTCCTTGTCGCTCAAAGAAACACCGTTAGGAACCCCTTTCATCATCGTAATCATCGAAGACGAAGATGTCAAAATTGGATAAAATTGAACGACGACGAAGCACGAAACGACGGAGAGAAGAAGAAGAAGGAGTAGGATTCTTCGGGCCGCTGCGCGTCGTTTACTACTCGTCGTCGTCGTCTGCGCGGTGCCGAGGGAGGAGGGCATTTCTTTTTGGCGAAAACGACTGTGAGCAGTGGTTCTTTGTCCGCTTTTGATGTGTCAAGGAAACATAGAGAGAGAGCGTTGAAGTGAAGAAAATCGTGAGGAAAATTTTACGAGCGAAAGTGTGCGTATACCATTATATGTGGTAAGTTTTGCTTTTCGCGGTGCAGCACACCCATCACTTTTCTGTTCTTTATCTTCTACGTGTACTATTATGAGTGGTAGTTTACAAGTCGTTGTTTCAATAATGTCTCTCTCTTTTTGTTTCTTTCTCGCGCTTTTCGTGGGCGTAAAATCTATATTAATCGATCAAATCCCAGAGCGAATTACACAAACGAAACCGATCCTCCTCCGTCCTGGGAAACTTCTTGTCGATGACTTTAACCTCCCCGTTCGCGCTGTTCGTATTCACTCTGCCTTCAATCTTTGCCTTTTGTTCGTACTTCCACGCGATCTTCGTCACGTGCGCGTACAAAGACAACGCGTTCTTCAACTTTGGAATCTCCTCGGTGACCAAAACGTCCATCTCCCGTCTTTTCTTTTTCAACTCGTTCCTTTTCCTCTTCAAAATCTCCCTCGTTTCCTCCAACGTTTGCGCCTCGCGTTCCATTTGCGACCAGTACCGCTCCGCGTCTCGCTTCTCCTCCTCCACTTTCCGAAACCGGTCCGACCGCGCCGCCGAGGATAAAAGGTTGCTCGTTTTCCGTTCCGCGTTTTGCACTCGTTTCGTCATCTCTCGTATGACTTCTGACATGTGTTGCTCTCTTTTATTCGACACCGACTTTATCTCTGTGTACTCCGAAGACATTAAACGTATCTGTTGCACGTCTTCGTCCGTTTGTTGGTACATGTGGATGAAATCTTGCACCATTTCCAAACATTCGTTTAAATCTATGTTGTTCTCATCGTCGTCGTCATCTTTCCCAAAATCCTCGTCTTCGCGACGAAAAGAATACTCATCGCGTCGGGACTTTTCCGTTTGCATCGAGACGGACGACATGTTATTCTCGAGAGACGACTTTAAATCGTCGTGAGGGGAAAAGCGTTGAGAATTCAAATTTTGGCCCCCCCGAAAGAAAAACACGCCAAATAAATGTTCTTTCTTTGCGTGTGGAGCACGACGATCGATGATAATAAATAAATACTTTGCGCGAGAGAGCGTGATGCGCGCGGTGCGTTTTTCGACTCTCGCAAAGCCTTTTCGCGCCTTTGTGTTTAAAGTGTCTCTTGTTGTTTAATTTGGGAAATTTTGTGCGGGGGAATGGTTTTTCGAAAGAAACGGCAATTTTTTCAAACGAGGAAAAATACCTCATAAAATACACGACTACGAAGACGGGGTTTTTGCTCGTAAGAAAACGATCTGAACCCATCGCGACGACGGGAGAAGAGTGCGAGAGTGAGTCTTTTTTGCCGTTGTGGCGTTTGTTCAGAGAGGCGTCGCTGAGTGGCGGCGCGTGTCGCGATATCGTGGAGAGGCATGTGATGTGTAAACTGAACGGGACGGATGTGAAATTCTTATACGGAGTGAATACGGAGACGAGAAAGTTGATTGAGAGATCATCTCGCGCGGGGGAGTTGAAAGAGACGTTTAAGGCTCAAGAGATGTCGTCGATACCGACTTTGGAAGTTGCTTGGGAGCATAAATCGTTGTGGCCAGGTTATTTGGACGAATATTTCTGCTTTGAAGTTGCTCACACGAATAAACTCGAGTTGCTCAAGTGGATACGAGAGGAGAAAAAGTGTGAGTGGGATGAATTGACGATTAATGCGGTCGCAGTACAAGGTAATCTGGGAATGGTCAAGTATTGCGTGGCAAATAAGTGTCCTGTCGATGAGGACGCGTGTGCAAATGCTGCCTTAAAAGGTCATCTCGAGTGCCTCAAATACTTACGCGAAGAAGCGAAAGCGCCTTGGGATTCGAGAACTGCCTATTGTGCGGCTCACAATGGTCATCTCCACATACTCGAATATCTTGTTGAGCGTAAGTATGATACATATAGCGCACATGCGTGTGAGGTTGCGGCCAAGAACGGCCATTTGGACTGTTTGAAGTACTTACACGAAACCGCCAAAGCGCCTTGGGACGAGGGCGCCGTACGAGAAGCGCGCAAGAACAACCAACCCGAATGTTTACAATACCTCCTCGACAACAACTGTCCTCTCCCACCAGGTTGGCGATACGAAAACGGAACTTTACGCACGCGTTAAAGGTGGTGATACGCACATAAAACATTCACAAAGAGAGAGAGAGAACAAACACTTCATACAATTTTCATCGATCGAAAAAAGGAGCATTCGAGAGAGAGGAAGAGAGAAAGAGACACAAACTGCTCCATTTAAGAAACACAAATACACACACATCACACACACACAACACAGTTTACTCGCGCTCTTTCAGAGAGTAAAGAACAACAGAAACGCAACAGTTTGGGCACACGTTCTCTGCTCTTCGTAATCGTCGCTTTTCAGGTCAACAAAGCTTTTCTTTTGCTCTCATCCAATTTGTTTCCCCGAAGAGCAGTTTTTGGCGGCTCCGTTAGAGAGGAATTCAAACGTAGTAAACATATACTCTGTGAAGATGGGAGGAAAGAGGAAAGAAGACAAAGAAGAGGAAGAGGAGTTTTCCTCCTCCTCCTCCGAGGAATCAGAGTCAAAATCATCGTCTGAATCGGGCGACGATGATCACGATGAGTTGACCATGGATTCGGATTCCGAACAACAAGAGGAAGAGGAGGAGGAGAAAAAAGAGACAAACAACGCGTTCTCGAGAGCGTTTACGAGTCTGCTGAAAAGAGGAAAAAAGAAAGAGGAATCCGACGAGCTGTCCGAGGAAGCGAAAGATATCGACGATGGGAGGAAGAAAGGTGATGATGCCGTCATCCTTCCGGAATCGAAATCGCGACAGACGGAACGCGCGCTTCTCCGCTTGGAATCGCAAAAGAGGAAGCGAGAACGTATAGAACGGTTGAGAGTGAAAGAGAAAGGGCACTTTGTGCCGTCTAAAGTTGGAGCTGATATTGAAGAGGATTTGAAAGAAAAGCGGTTGAAGAAAACCGCCACGCACGGCGTGGCGCAGTTGTTCAACGCCATCGCAAAGGCGCAGAAGAATCAGAATACGAGTAGCGCGAATACTAGTTTAGGAGGAGGAAAGACCAAGGCGAAGTTTTTAGCGGAGTTGAAGAAAGATTCAAACGAAAACACGAAAATGACAAACACGGAAGAGGAAAAGGATAAGAAGAAGAGGAAAGTGTGGGAAGTTCTTGCCGACGATTACATGATGGGGAGAGGCAAGATGAAAGATTTCGACAACGCCAACGGGTTTTTCGATAAGCACAAAAACGCGGGGAAGAACTACGACGATGGGCGTTTACGAGACGGTGAGGACGACGACGACGACGACGACGTATTTTGAAACTCTAGTTTATGCATATACTAGCTTCATATGCATATTGCCGCAGTTGCTATTAGTGATCCTTATTAGTATTACAACAAAACACATTCTCCCGAAATTCTTCTCTAAGTTCTTAAAGAGGGAATTCTTAACCTCCTCCACCCCCCAAGCCGCCACTCACATCTCTACTACCATCTGCTCCTCCATCAGTCAATGTCCTTCGCAACTCTTCGCTCGAGTGCGCGAACAAACACGCCGAACCAAATCGACACGTGCCTTCCTGGCGAAACGAGTTACACAAACGCGTCTTGTATCGAGGTCGGTCGCGAGCGTTTATCGTCTTCGCGTGCACGCCTCCTTGTTCGAGCGCCGCCATGTTCATTTGTTGTTGTTCTCGATTTTCTCTTTGTTGTTGTTGTTGTTGTTGTTGTTGTTGTTGAAGTTGTTGCTGTTGGGTCGTCGTCGTCGTATTATTATTACTATTGTTTTGATTATTATATCCTCTGCCGCTATGACTACCGTTTACGGCAGACGACGACGCGCCGTTGTTCATCCTCGTCGTCATCCCGACATGTTTGTGTTGTTGTTGCTGCTGCAAAAACTCCTGTTGTCCGTTATTATTGTTATTGTTTGTAGTAGTAGTAGTAGTACTATTACTAGGTAGAGTCGCGTTGACAGTACTGCTACTACTACTCTGACTCCCTCTCCCTCCGTTGTGTTGGTGCGAATACGCGCACTTCGCGCCGTACGAACATCCGCTGTTTGTGTTTTGAAAGAATAATATTAAAAGCGATTACGATGGGTCAATATAATAAAACACCGGACGTGCATGTGGTGCGAGATGATTTTATGAGCGTCTAACAACCGACGAAGAAATATACGAAGACTCGCAATCCGTCGCCGCGGATGTCTACATCCACCAAGACTTTACGAAAGCCATCAAAGAGGATTCGATGACGAAACTGATTGAAAACGAACCAGAATCGCAATCCTGGTTGGAAGGCAGAGCGCGTCGTCGTCGCAAGAGAATCAAATCAGAGAGAGCATTCTTTTGCACCAAACAACAGAGAGACAACAAAAATTCAGAATCGGGGGTCTAATCCCTTGGGTTTTTTCTCCACGAGTATGTCCCCCTCTCGGGCGACGCTCGATCAAAAACACGGACCAAGTAGTCTTCCACACGCTTTTTGTTTCTTTCTGTTGTTGTGTTTGCATTACTCTCTCTCTTTATTACGAAAGAAAAACCGGCTAATACTCTCTCTGCATAAATGCGATCGAATTGTGTAACTCACTGAATGGAAAAGAATTTCGCGCACGGTTTTAACACCGGCACTGCATTTGCGTTTGCCGCGACCACCCCCGCGTAGCCGGTGTTGGTGGTGTTCGCGTGAGTGTTATTACTATTATTCAGGATATTGGTGGTGTGTTTTTCTTCTTGGTGGTCTTCTTCTGGCATGAGGAGTAGTAGTGTCTGTCTCGTTGTTCTTTCTCTCTCTTTAAGAAGCCAATTGGGTGTCGTCGTTGTGCGGATTTTTGGGTCAAAAAAAAAGCAAAAATGTAAACATCGTCACAAGAGAAAAGTGGCAATTTTTATATCCAATGATGGAAAATCACTTTCAATCGTCTCACTCGAACTCCTCCGCGTCGTGAAACACCTCTGGCCAGTGGGTATCTTCATCTTTCTTGGGTTCAGATTTCTTCTTCTTGGCTGATGCACTCGTTTCTGATTCATCTGGTTGACTTTTTTTTTTTTTTGACTTTTTTGCAAAAAAAAACGTTCTTTGCTCAAAAATTTTACTTGAAAAAAGTCTCGCGCGTCCAAATGGTAATAGATTATTCCAAGTGGGATACACTGAAGTACTCTTCTTCTTCGGAAGAAGAAGAGGACGAGGGTGAAAAGGAGTCTTTGGGAAGTGCGAGGAGCGCTTTGCCGCTTGAGAATCTCTCGCTTTGTTCTTCTTCTTCACCGATTTGGACCGGGTTGGTGTTGCATCATAAAGATATTTTTGTATCGCATGTCTTGTCGAAATTGAATACGACAGATCGGTATTTCTTTAAGAAGGTGAATGGAGAGAGTTGTGATGTGCTCAAGTATGCCGGGGTAGACGTATCGAAATTAGGTTGGAATGTTTACGAATGTTCATCCATTTCGACGTTGGAATGGGCGTGGAATCACATGCCCTGGGGAAAGAAAGATGATATAGGAAGTGTGATGGATCAAACCTGGTTTTGCTCGGGAGTTGCTTTTACGGACAATCTCGAGTTGCTCAAGTGGGCGAGAGAAGTGAAACACTGCGAGTGGGATGAAAAGACGATTGATGAGGCCGCACATCATGGTAATCTCGAGATGTTGAAGTACTGCTTCTCGAATGG
>JACLAB010015555.1_pt1 | contig 12008 bp, 8 predicted proteins | sample 8027921 | NCBI WGS metagenome assembly JACLAB01 (sample SAMN15725117, study PRJNA655200) | protist metagenome | isolation source: fluorescence activated cell sorting (FACS) single amplified genomes of... | place: USA: West Boothbay Harbor, Gulf of Maine | collected 2000-07-19
AACCGAACAGGGAACCACCCTGATAGAGATTCCCAGAAAAGTTGATATCGCCATTGACGTCCAGTTTATAACTTGGATCCGTCTTTCCGATGCCCACGTTCCCAGCATCGCCTTTGATGACCATGAACGTCGTCCCACCAGTTCCAGGATTAAAATTGTAGCCACTGACATGGCTTCCTTGCTTGTAAAACGCAAAGCTTGTGGAAGTGCGAAAGTACGTAATACCCTCCTGTGTACCGATGCCATTGTAGTCTGGCCGTAATAAAATATTCATGCGCGTGTGAGCACCATTCGTAGATGTAAACTTCAATTGATGTTCGTCTGTGATGACGACGTCGTCCTTGAGCGTCGTCGCGCCATCGATCGTCATCGCGCAGAATGCTGCCTACGTCATGTCCGATGCTATCAAAGTCGAGGCACGGATTCGTTAACCTAAGCGTACATTTATGCTCGATAAGGATGCGTTACAAGAAGTAGACTATCAGCTGTAGGCAAAGAACGAAACAGCCGCGGTCAAAGTCGCGCGCGTGAGCGCAGATGATTCACACCGCGTTCATGTGGTGTATTGAGTATTAGAACCTGTACAAGTATTGTAATCTACCGTATAGTCTAAGATATAGCACGGGCTCGGGGCGTCGTTCGCCTCTTGTATCGCGTCGCCGACGGTCACCGTGGCGCGACGCTCTCGACGGCCCAACCACACTTCTCGCCGCGCATGAGCGCCGCCATCGACGCGCGCGTGCGAGGCGCCATCGACGCACGCGGCGAACGTGCGCGAGCACTCATCGGCGATCCCGCGCGACGACAAAGCGGCGTCGCCAGCCGCGAAACGCGCGCGAATGATTCACGCGCGAATGCCGCAGCCATCTTCTCGGGCGCGCCCACGAACGATGCGTTCGTCGACGCGCTGCGCGCCGACGCGCGATTCCACGCCGTCGGCGCGTTACGCGCGCGCGCTGCAGCCTTCGCGTGCGCGCCCGCGGTGTCGCGCGTGGATCCATCGGTGAACGCGGTCGCGCGACTGCGAGACGAATGCGCGCGCGCGACGGCGCAGACGCGCGTTCGCGGGTACATCAAGTGGGCCTGGGCGCGCGAGAGCGTCTGTCGAGGGTGTCGAGCGACGCGAGCGGAACGGTACGATGAGGCGGAGACGTGTTTCGCGCAAGCGTTGGAGTTGGACCCAAATCACGCGCGCGCGTACGCGGCGCGAGGCGCGAGTCGGGCGAACCGGCGGAAATACGCGGCGGCGATGGAGGATTTTGATCGAGCGTTGAGTATTGATGGTGATGATGCGCGCGCAAAGGCGTATCGAGATGCGGTGGGGGCGAAGATGCGGAAGATTGAGGACGAGAGACGTGGGCGAGATCGAGAGTTTGGGTCGGGGACGAGCGGACGCGTCGTCGAGGAGGATGTCAACGCGTTGCGCGCGCGCGTGTTAAATCCAGCGCGAGGTTTAGAGGTGTTGAGACGGGGTGATGGTGCGAAGACGTATGATTTAGAGCTGGGCGACGGCGATGGCGACGGCGATGGCGACGGCGATGGCGACGCGCGTAGTAGTAGGAAGAAAAAGACAGACAAGGAGAAACGTCGGAGGCGGCGCAAGCGGGACAGTAGAAAAGACGATTCGTACCGTCGCAGTAAGAGGGATGATAAGCGTCGGCGTAAAAAGTCTTCCAAGTCTTCTCGACGCGACGCGTCATCGTCGAGTTCTTCTTCGGATTCGGAATCCAATTCGTAACGAGCGCGTCGACGCGCCACTGTAATCGTAGTTTCTGTCGTTGTAAAACACACCTGAACTGGTGAAGCCGCCCCCGGTAATGCGTTCGATTCGTTATTTGGTCGCAGCAGCAAACGTGGCAGTGCACTACTACTACAGATATATACATGTTATTACACGCGCGACGGGCAGCACACGGTGACGAATGTCGTCGGACTCGACGCCACCCGGCGTTTCGACGCGAAACGCGTGGCCATTAAATCAAAATCACGACACTCAACTCGAACTCGACCCTCGACGCACTTCATACATCCAACAGTCCAACTTCCAATGCGTCTGTGGCTGCGCCAACGCCATGTACCCGCCATCAAAAGCCTCGAATACCCATCCTTCGGGGAGCTGCTTGCTCATTATTAATACGCGCGTCCCCGACTTGCATTCATTCGCCAATTTCATCGCCGTCGCGTGCAACAACTCTGGCGTGAAACATGTCGCGTGTATGTAAATCACATCCGCGTTCGACACGTCAAATGTCAATAAATTTCCTAAACTCAACGAAATCGAACACTCCACCGACATCCCGGCGTCTCGAACGCGCTCGTAAAACGTCTCCAACGCCACCGACGCCTCATCATGGAGCTCCGGCAACAACTCCACCCCTCGCGAGCGCGCGAATAGACCCGTCAACGCCGCACACGTCACCATTTTCCCCATACCACTGCCTAAATCAACAAACTCTCCAGCCGTCGAAGCCGTCGCCGTCGACTCGGCGCCATCACTTTCATCATCCCACCCAACAACCCTCGCCGCCCGTCGCAACACCCGCCGCGCATCGCCGTACGCGAGTTCACCATAAAACCACTCATCCCCAGCCGCGCGCGCGCGCGTCGCGTGCGACCGCTCGGCGATATCCAGCGCATAATCTCTATCGCGCATCGCATACGTCGCATCGTACACATCTTCCCCACGCGCCGCGCGCGCGCCATCGCCGCCGCCGCCGCCGCGCCGCCGACGCCGACGACGCGCGTCATCTCGCGCACCATTAGCCCAACCGACGCGCACACCGCGCGCGTCGACGTGGCGCACCACGCGCTGATGCATGATTCGATGCGCCTCGAAATGCCGCCACACAATCCGACGCATCCACCGCATTCGCCGCACCCGCCGACGCGATCCGGGACGATGCCGCGCGCGCGACGCTCGCCCTCGCGCTCGCGCTCGCCCTCGCGCGATGCACCGCGACGACGCGCGCGCGACGACGACGAGAAAGGCGCCGATGCGAATGATCGCGAGGTCACGACGCATCGGCGGCGCGACGCGAATGTCGCCGCGCACGCCGCGGAGGATGGCGAGATCGCCCCGGCGCCGGCGCGCGCGAGCGCACCGGGACCGTCTGCGACGGGTAAGCTCGGCGGCGCGTACGTGCCGCCGTTTAAATTGGCGAGAATGCTCGCGAAGGCGGCGAGCGACCCGTCGAGCGTCGAGTATCAACGCGCGACGTGGGACGCGTTAAAAAAGTCAATCAATGGATTAGTGAACAAGTTGAACGCGTCGAACGTACAGGATATTGTGAGGGAGTTGTTTGGGGAGAATTTGATACGCGGACGCGGGGTGTTTGCGAGGAGCGTGATGAAGTCGCAAATGGCGAGTCCGCGGTTTAGTGGGATTTTCGCGGCGTTGGTGGCGGTGGTGAATACAAAGTTTCCTGAGATTGGGGAGTTGATTATAAAGAGGTGTATATTGCAGTTTCGTAGGGCGTATAAGAGGAATGATAAACCGGTGTGTGTGGCGGCGACCAAGTTTTTGGCGGCGTTTGTGAATCAACAGGTACGAGACGGGACGGTTTGAAACGCAACGTATAGTTTTGAGTATTTTTACGCCGCCGTCGTGACAAAGGATGAATTATGACCACGCAACAATTACTGATTTCCGTGAGGATTAAAATCATAACGAGCTTTTTAACACTGATGTCACGCACGACGCGAGAGGGTTGGCATTTTCGTACGCGCGCGCGGATTCAGACTCGAGTCGGGTGACTAACCTTTCGTCCATCGCGTGTCTTTTTATTTCGCTTTTCACACAGCTCGTGCACGAATTGTTAGCGTTAGAGCTTCTTACGGTTTTACTCGGTGTCCCCACGAATGATTCTGTGGAGGTGGCGATTGAATTCGTCAAGGAGTGCGGGTTTACGCTGCAAGAACTCACGCCGCAAGGTTTACACGGAATTTTTGAGCGCTTTCGAGGCATTTTACACGAAGGCGAAATCGATAAGCGCACGCAATTTATGATAGAAGGGTTGTTTGCGTTTAGAAAGGGTGGATTTGAAGGTAAAAAAGGCGTGCCAGAAGAGCTCGATTTAGTCGACGAGGATGATCAAATCGTACACGAGATTGGTTTAGACGACGACATGAACGCGCAACCTGGACTAGACGTGTTTAAAGAGGACCCCGAATTTCAGGAGAATGAGCGTCGTTATGCGGACATTCGCCGCGAGATTCTCGGTGAAAGCTCTAGCGAAAGTGGTAGCGACAGCGAAAGTGGCAGCGATAGCGACAGTGAAAGCTCATCGTCGAGCGGTGAAGCCGCGGGTGCGGGAACGGCGAGTCGCGGCGACCAACGCGTGGAAATCGCCGATCTCACAGAGACAAATTTGGTCAACCTGCGGCGTACAATTTACCTCACCATCATGTCCTCGCTTGATTTCGAAGAAGCTGGTCACAAATTGATGAAGATGAACATCCCACCGGGTGCGGAGGTTGAATTGTGTACAATGCTTGTCGAGTGTTGCTCGCAAGAACGCACGTTTTTGCGCTACTATGGCTTGCTCGCGCAACGGTTTTGTTTCATCAACCAAACCTACGCCACGCTATTTGACGAGGTGTTCATGAAGCAGTATAGCACAATCCACCGATTAGAGACGAACAAGTTACGTAACGTGGCCAAGTTCTTTGCGCATTTGCTCGCTACGGATGCCATGTCGTGGACGTGTTTGGCGTACATTTCTCTCACCGAAGAAACGACGACATCGAGTTCGAGAATTTTCATCAAGATTCTTTTCCAGGAGCTCAGCGAGGCACTCGGATTGAAACAACTCAACGCCAAGATGCAAGATCCAGCCATGCGTGAGTACTTCCAAGGCGTCATGCCCAAGGATGAGCCGCGTAACACGCGCTTTAGCATCAACTTCTTCACCTCCATCGGTCTCGGTGGATTGACGGATGACATGCGCGAGTGGTTGAAAACAGCCCCGAAGCACGCACCCAAACGGTCTCGAAGTAGCAGCAGCAGCAGCAGCAGCAGTAGCAGCAGCTCTTCGTCGTCATCATCATCGTCATCGTCGTCGTCGAGTGGTTCTTCGAGCAGCAGTTCGAGCGGTTCGTACTCGAGTTCGTCCTCCAGAAGTCGTTCTTCGTCGAGTTCAAGATCTAGATCGCGCTCTCGCGATCGTCGTCGCAAACGTTCGCGACGACGTTAGGGGTGATGCAGCCATCACGCGCATTAGATGCGCGTCGTAGCGTTTCGCGTCGCCAAATATCACAAAAAATAAAGTCAGTTGTAATACAGCGTCGCCGTTCGACCGAGACTTCACAATCGCGCGCGCGACGCGTCATCCCGCGCGCGCGCGATGAATTTCACACTCAAAACGAAGAAACTCAACCCAAATCGTCTCGCGGCGCATAAATCGAACGAGGCTCGGAAACGCGCGAGGGATGAAGTTGAGACGCGCGCGGCGTTTGAAGCCGTCGCAGCAGAGTTTGGAGGGGTTGACGACGACGACGATGAGGACGGCGACACCAACGCTGACGTCGGCGTGCGCGCACCAGTGTTCGTCAAGGCGGGTTCGACTCACGACGGCGTGCGCGGCACAGACGATGATGGTGGACCGCGTGAAGTGTACACTGGATTGGGAGGCGCTCGGCGTCGCGCGGACCCGTCGGCGACGAAAACGGCAAAGGTTACGCACGACACCGACGTTGACGCGAACCAGGGTCCAAAAGAACGCGTACTTGATGCCATGTTACACGAATTCGCCGCGAACGATGCCGAAAGACGCGAGCGCATGGCGCATGTCGACACGGAAGACGCGGCTGGGACGAGCGCTGGCGCGCGTTTTGTCGCCGACGCGGGCGTCGTCGCGTTCGACACCCGTCATAGCACCAACGTGCGCATCACTGGTTTGACTCCAGACATTGCTGAAGTAGATTTAGCGAGCGCTTTTGAGATGTACGGCCCGATTGCGAGCGTGAAGATTTGGAAACCAACGTTTGGGACGGCGCACAGCGGCTTTATATGCTTTTTGTCTCGCACGAGCGCCGAGCGTTTCGTCGCTGAGATGCACAACGCATCGTGTTTCGGAGGCACGATTACTGCAGAAATGAGTAAGTCGTTACGGTTGCCTCTGCGTGCGGTGTGGCCTTTGACGAGGAATGATGATGTAAATTTTGCGTCGACGTCGGCGGATATTTTGCGAAGCGTCTCGGCGTCGGTACCGCCGGCGGCGAGCGAAATCTCACACGAAAACGACATCGTCGTTGTGATTCCGAAAGATGAAGTCACACGACGATGTATCGATATCGTTGCTGCGTATGTCGCCGAGGATGGTGAAACGTTTGAGCGCGAATTAAAAGCACGCGAAGCGCGAAACGAGCGTTTTCAATTCCTCTTCGAGCGAGAGTCAAGCGAGTACATCTACTATATGTGGCGAGTTTTCGCATACGCACAAGGCGATGGCGACACATCGTGGCGCGTGGACCCATTCGTAATGTGCGATGAAGGTCCGAGATGGATACCTCCGCCTATGTCGCAAAATGAAGTCGCGCGAGAAGTTGATGCGGATGGCGGCGCGTTGATTCCGCGCCGGGGCGTGAAACCGGCGACGCGCCTGACACCTAAAGATCGCGATACGTGGACTGATATCCTTCACCATGTCACGATTGCGCGCGATGACATACGCGACGCAATGGAGTTTGCCATCGAGCGAGCGGAGTGCGCGGAGGATATCGTAGACATTATAGCCGGTTCGCTCGTCAACGCGGAAACGTCTCGAGCGTCGAAACTCGCGCGTCTCTACGTCGTCTCAGATGTGCTCCACAACTCTGCCGCACCAGTCAAGGGTGTCCAGGCGTATCGTGGTCTTTTCATTCGCGTGCTCCCTCACGTGTTTGAGCACCTCAAGGAATACGCGCTCGCGATGTCATCGACGTCGTCCCGAACCGCGTTCGCTCGTCGCATTTTCGCCATCCTCGACGCCTGGGGCGACTTCTTCTTGGAAGATTTCAACCAAAGCTTGCGCCAAGCATTCACGGGTCCGCGTGATTCCGCGAATGCGACGACGCGAGACGCATAGCACGCGCACCCGTAGCCTCTCTTGCATTAGTATACAGTCATAGTCTCTCGAACTCAACCAGCTCCACTCCGCGTCGCGTCGCACGCGCGCACAATGTCTCGCGCACTCGCCTGCGCCTCACGAACCACCCCCGCGCGTCATCATGCGCGTACCGTTCGCCCTCGAAACGTCTCCCGCGCGGCGCAAGTAATGGATAAAACCTCCGAGGAGCTCTGCGTCAGGCTCAGCACCGAAGAGGCGCGAAAGTGCTTGAAATTCGACGCTCTCATCGTCGGCGACAACGAGCGGGCGATTTACGTCCAAGCCGTCGCTCGCGAGAGCTCCCTTGAATCCATCGGCGTCGTCCCGGGCATGCGATTGCGCGCGTTATCAGACCCAGTGGAGAAGAACTCGCTGTGGACGGTGAGCGACACCGAGCGCTTAGCTTTTGTCAAGGATGCGATTCGATCGACGAAACAGGATGAAATCACGCTCGTGTTCGATGCGAGAGAAGAATACTCGGTCACAGCGGCTATGGTTCAGGCGGCGATGACGACGGATGAGTTGGAGGAGGAACAGCGACGGATAGAGCGGGCCAAGGCGCGCAACGAGACGCCGGCTGGGAGGCGCGTCGACGCGAGCGGTAAAAAGATTGAAGATAGACCGGATTTATACAGCGATAACTGGCAAGGGGATGAATATGTCGGCAAGGGATTTTGGAACGAACTCACGGTTGGGTTAGCGATCGCGGTGGCGACGCCGTTGGCGATCGTGGTCATCGCCACCGCCACGAGAGGCGTGCTTTGGGACGTGACGCGCTTTTAAACATACCGGTATCGAGTAGAATTTAATCATAGTATTGATGACGCGCTAACGATTCCCCGCCCCATACTTCGCCGCAGGCACCGCGCCCTTCTCTTCAAACGCCTTGACGTCATCAGGCGGCAACCCAGTGCCCGTGACTTCGTTCCCGACGGAGACCCAATAATCGCGTAAATTATTCTTGCGCGCGAAAATCTCCAAATACTTGCCATTTGGTACGAGTTCTTCAATCAGTTCATAAATCTCCGTCGGCTTTTGCGATTGCCCGCGTCTAGGGGCAAAGATTATATCGCTACCGATTGCCTTTCCGCCATTTTTTAACCCGAGCGGCGCGTCGCCTCGTCTCGCCACCAAGCACACCTCCTTGGCGTGTTGCAAGTAAAATCCATGCGACTTGGCCAACCTTCGCGAATTCGTCACCTTGACCCACACGATTTCATCCACAAATTCATATCCCCACTTTTTAAATTGATTTAAACACCACTGATACTTGGCGTTGATCACCCACACGAAGAGCAAACCGTCGCGTTGCAGCTGCGGCAGCGGCAAATCCGCAATGTGCTGGTCCGTCAACTGCGAATACCCCAAACTCACCCCACGCGTGGGGTTCGCGGTGGCGAGCTGCCACGGCGGATCCATCATGATGACATCAAACTGTTCGTGCTCGTACATGCGTCGCCAATCGTACGTCGTGACGTTGGCGTGGACGGGAATACACTGCGGAGGCACGCGCCACTCGCGCGGGTCGATGTCGTCCACGTTGCCGAGTTCCTCTTCGTTAACATCAGCGCTCGCCGCGTCGGCGCTGGCGCCAGAGCCATCGAGCGTGGCCAAACGACCAAGACTGTCGTCGTATTCCACCGTGTCGTCGCCGAGCGCGCACGCACCGCGAGCTTCGAGCGACGATTTGAGCGCGCGCGCGGCGTCGCGGTAGGCGAGCACGAGGGCGTTCAAATCATCCTCGCTCGCCGCGCGCCAGGACTCCAAGCGCGCGTCTTCGTCGCCATCGACGAGCGCAGCGGTGGTGCGCAGGACGTCTTCGGTGGCGTCGCGCGCGGTGGCGCCGTTCGCGTTGGCGCGTTTCGCCATGGCGTCGGCTAAAGCGCGCGCAAAGTTTGAAAAGGGTGCGCAACACGCGCACGACTTTGACGACTGTAACGACGACGACGACGCGTGTGCGCGACGATCGACGGTGCGCGGGACGCGCGGTGGGCGTATGACGACCGGTGCGCGAGACGCGGGGCGTGCGCGCGCGATGGACGCCGAGCGCGGCGCGGAATGAGGGTGAGCTGTCGAGTGAAAATTCAAATTTTGCGTTCAGTTTACAGCGGCGGGTTCGGCTTTGTATCGTACATGAGTGCAATTATTCATCGCGGTTCAGCCGCGAGGAGTCTTTGGCGAGCTTTTCTATATTTTTACCGACGTGCTTGAGACCGCCGGCGACGCCGGCGTCTTTGACGGCGGATTTGAAGTCTTTGAAGTCGTTCGTCATCGACCGTTCGAGTTGTTTGGCTTTGGCGGCGGCGGCGGCAAAGAAGGATGTGGATGTGGATTTTCCACTCATGGATGCGCGCGCGCGCGGAGGCGCGCTCGATGGTGGGTCTCGAAATGACGCGGCGTCGTTATCGGTGTCAGTGGTGGCTGTCGTCGTCGTCGGAGACGAGGGTTGCGACGCCGTGAACGACGTCGACGCAGATTCATCCATGACTTGCTCCGGCGGCGGCGACGTCGGAAAAAAATTCGTCGTGTACGCGCTCGGGAGATCGTCACTGGCTGTCGCGTTTGCAGCACGCCGCTCTGGCGTGGACGGTGCCGAGAGCGCGGGGACCTTCTGAACATTGGTGTCCGGGGACGACGGCTTGCTCGCCGTAGCGTCTTCAAAAGACTCGCGGAGCGAAATTTCCGGAACGTTGACGTACGGTCGGAGCTCTTTCCATGGCTCCGCGACGCAGTTCGGAAGAAGCAACTGAGAATTGATATCAGCAATGAACAAATCCCGTAAAAATCGCGACACACGCGCGCCGATGCCTTCGTGGGAAATTCCAGACTCACCGAGCACGGGGATGATGTCGAGCTCGATGTCAGGTTCAGCAATCAATCCCCACCACAAACGGTCACCCGGTGGTGGAGGAATCCACATCCGGATGATGCCTTGGCACTTTTTCAAATTAAGCGTGAATCGCAGCGGCGTGGCACTGAGCGTGTCCGAAAGTTGGGCTACAACTTTCGCCGCTTCGCGCGCCGCCATATTTTTGATGCTCGCTAAACTCGTCAATTCATCTGACGTCTCCGTACTATCCGTGTCGAGATCCTGCGCGTATTTCGATAAATCCACGCGTGTTTGCACCGTCATAGTCGCGTGTCCAACGTACTCTACATCGAGTTCTAACGCGTGTGAGTATCCGCGGCCTGGCATCGCCGCGCCATCCCACGGCGCGCTCGAAGAACTAAACGAAGGCACGCGCGCGCTAATGATGTGCGGTACCGCCGTCCCGAAATCAATGTGCGTGATTTCGAACGTTCCAACAAACTTTGGCGTCCCAGGCGCATTGTTCATCTTGTTCACCAACTTTTGCGTTTGCTCGTTTTGCCACCGCTCGTCGCGAAACATGTCAAACAACAGGCGCGAGCCCAGCGCGTTGATAGCCGCACCTGCAGCGCCACCCGCGCTCGCACCGCCCGCACTGTCGCGCCGTGCAGATTCATCTCTATACGCTTTCGTGGCGCGCGTGAACGAGGCGAAATCCTTCGCCTCACGTCGCGCGCGTTCGAGTTCTTCCTTTGCTCCGACATCCTCGGCGGCGCGCGCCTCCAACCGCGCGCGCTCGATACTCTTCCGAATCGCCACAAACCACGCCTCTTTCGCGGGCGAAGACAACGCAAACAACCACACACACGTCGAACCATCGTACAGCTCTCGCGAACCGTGACGAAGAACGATCGGTGACGTCTTATGCCACCGTAATTCTTCCGGCTTGGCCACGCCCGGATACTCGGCGAGCAACGCCTCGCACCCGCGAACGTCGATCGTTTCTCGAACCTCACCACCGCGCTCACTCGCCAGAGTCATCGACCCATCCTCTAACAACCTCGCGAAACGTTTATCTCCATTCGCGTGTGACGTCTTCGCGCTCGCGCACGGTTTACCGACGACGAGCCAACCGCTGTACGGCGTCAGACCAACCGCGTCGTCCTCCGCGTCGACGTCCACCTCCATCGTCATCGCCGCCGTCGCCACACCGGATGATACACCGCTCGAACTTTACGTTTGATCGTCACGAAATCAATCACCACATCACTCACCCCGAGAGCGTTTTTGTGTTTTTTCATCAAAGCCTCCGTGGCGCGCGCGCGCACCGCATCGCGCATGCGCACCGCCGCGAGCGACAGCGCCATCGAACGCTTAATCGTAAACGGTTGCGCCTCGGCATCCTTGCTCAATACATCTTTGCGCACCATATCCCACGCGTCTTCGCTCGTTGCAAAATTCACATACCTCCCAGGCACCAGCGCATCGACGTAGTCGCGACGATGCTGAAACGACGCGCATATCTGCGTCGCGCTCGATTTTTCATCAAACCGAAGCGTCTCCGCCGGCCCGTAGCTCTTCACCAGCTCCCCGCGCACATCCACACCACCCACGTACGACACCTCCGCCTCGACATCAAACACCCAATACGGCACGTATGTCTTCGTATACGCAATCTCTTGCGACGCACCGACGCCTCGCGCGGCGAACGGACGATGCGTTTCGGCGCGGAGCCACGCGCGAAGCGCCGTCTTCGCGTCCTCGCGCGTCAATCTAAACCTCGACGCATACACCGTATCTTTAGACGACAGCGCAGACGACGCAAACGACGACGACGACGACGACGCAGACGCCCCAGAATACGCCCTCGTCGACGCCATCACCGTCGCTAACGCACCACGCAACCCACCGGTGGACCGACGCCCAGACATTGACATCATCATCATCATCATCATCATCGTTCCTCCCGAGCTCACGCACGACCGCGTCCGCACCACGAACGCGCGCGCGCGCACGCACGCACCGTCACCGCGAACGACCGTCGTCAACGCATCCGCATCCGCGCGCGCCGTCGCCCGTCGCCGCGCGCCGCACACTGACGCGCGCGCACGCAC
>JACLAB010003846.1_pt1 | contig 12005 bp, 8 predicted proteins | sample 8027921 | NCBI WGS metagenome assembly JACLAB01 (sample SAMN15725117, study PRJNA655200) | protist metagenome | isolation source: fluorescence activated cell sorting (FACS) single amplified genomes of... | place: USA: West Boothbay Harbor, Gulf of Maine | collected 2000-07-19
GGTGCGGTTGAACATTTATGTCGAAGCTTTCGGGAATACAAGAGGAAACCCAAAGGCGTGTTTCGGAAAACTGTAGAACGAGCGATTGGCGTTGTCCTTGCAAAAGAAGGGAAAAATAATAAAAGCGAGGAGGATGCGACGAATACGCGAGGAGGAGAAGAAGATGACGATGATGATGATGACGAAGAAGAAGAGGAAGAAGAAGATGACGATGATGATGATGGTGACGATTGGAGCGAGGAGGAAGATGATTATGAAGAAAACCGAGAAGAAGAAGATATGGATGTCATGAATAGAGCGTTGCAGAGCACGTACGCTACGGCTTCAAAAGGCAAAGAAGTTTTCCACCAAAGTGGTAGCATTAGAAATGGCGTTTCCGGGATTGAAAAAGGTTCAACACCGAGCGCTTTTGCGTCAGAGGAGAGAGTGAAAGCGGCTGCAATGAGAGCTTTGGCGAAAGCAGAAATTAATCCCATGGAAGGCAGACTCGCGCAAAACGGAACCGATATCAAGACCAACGTAGATGAAGATGAAGAAGGAGAACCTAACTTAGCGGAAAAGGCACAAATCGCGGGACATGAAAGAGCCGTACAAGCAGTCATGAGAGCGAATCGACGAAACAACGATAAAAACGGAGAGAAGAACAATAACAACAGTAATAGTGCTGGAGGAACGAAAGTGAAAGATCGACAGCTTCGTTTAACATCGAGCGGGTCAAAGAAAGGCGATAAGAAACGTTCAAAACGTAAACGACGGCGTGAGGCTGAAGAAGACCAGGCGATCGCCGATTTAAAGAAAAGAATGAAAGCGGATACAAATTATGATTTCCACGGCGATGGTGATCGTGAGGATAAATCCGAGAACTTATTTTCGCAAGCGACGAAACCGCGCAATGTTTCTCTCTCAGATTTGGGTGGCGTTGAAGAGGCATTATCCGCAATCGATGAACTTATACTGCGCCCTCTGAAGCATCCTGAGTTATACGATTGGCTCGGTGTGCCACCACCTAGAGGTGTTTTGCTGCACGGACCACCGGGATGTGGTAAAACAACCGTGGCGCACGCCGTGGCAAACGCAGCAATAGAAAATAACACGAACAGTGTCACTTTTTTTTCCATAGCAGCTACGGAGATTGTTTCCGGGGTTTCCGGTGATTCCGAAAAGAACATTAGACAGCTTTTTCGAGCGGCGAAAGCAGCTGCACCGAGCATTGTTTTCATAGATGAAATTGATGCAATTTGCCCAAAACGGGAAAGCGCGCAAAGAGAGATGGAACGTAGAATAGTGGCGCAATTTTTGGCATCCATCGATGATTTAAACGCAAACGACGAAGAAGACGAAGAAGATGATGATGAGGAAGGAACAGAAGAAGATGAGGAGGAAGAAGAAAATGGAGTAAGGAAGAGCATTGACAAAATCATCGATAACGCAAACAACCAAATCGATTCGGTAGAAATGAAAGACGCCACAAATGCGGAAGAACCAAACAAGCAAGGAATCAAGAAGAAGAAGTCACAAAAAGACGAGAAAGAGAAGCGACTGCGACACAAACGACACGTCGTTGTTATCGGTGCTACGAACCGCGCAGATTCTCTGGATGCGGCTTTGCGCCGATCTGGTCGATTTGATCGCGAAATTGCTCTCGGCGTCCCAGATGAACAAGCCCGGGTAAAGATTTTGAAGTGTCACTTAAAAAATCTTCGTCTGAGCGGAGACGTGGACGAAACTGATATTGCTAAGAAAACGCCTGGATACGTAGGAGCAGATTTAGCTGCTCTCGTAAACGAAGCAGCGACTTTAGCCGTTTCCCGCGTCTTTGAAAACGCAAAGACGAACGACTGCGAGTCAATTTTGACTGAACGACGATTGAAAGACTCCGAGCCGTTCACGACGAACGAACTCGAATCTGTGTCCGTGACAAACTCTGATTTTGTCAACGCTTTATTAGTTATTCAACCGTCTGCAAAAAGGGAAGGTTTTACGACAACACCATCGGTCACTTGGTCCGATGTTGGCGCGCTCACGGATGTTCGCGAAGAGTTGAAATTTTCAATAGTGGAGCCAATAAATAGACCGCACGTATTTCAGTATTTAGGCCAAAAAATATCGACTGGGTGTTTACTGTACGGGCCTCCGGGTTGCGGTAAAACGCTCGTCGCACAAGCCGTCGCAAACGAAGCGAATGCGAATTTTATATCCATCAAAGGTCCAGAGCTTTTGAACAAGTACGTGGGTGAGTCTGAACGCGCAGTTCGATCTTTGTTCGCACGCGCTAGGGCGGCGGCACCTTGTGTGCTCTTCTTTGATGAGCTCGATTCTTTGGCTCCAAGAAGAGGTGGCGGCGGCGAAGGTGGCGGCGATGCCGCGATAAGAGTAGTAAACCAACTGCTTACGGAAATGGACGGTATGGAATCGAGGAAAGCAACGTTCGTTATCGCAGCGACAAACAGACCAGATATGATTGACCCGGCAATGTTACGACCGGGAAGGTTGGATAAGCTTTTATACGTTCCTTTGCCGGATAAGAGCGCGCGCGAGGATATTTTAAGGGCGTTGATACGGAAAATTCCAATCTTTGCCTCGAAAGCCTCGAATAAAACCGAACCGGATACGGCGAATAAGTTGATTAAAGATGTTAGCGAGTTTAAAAAGCTCGAAGGATTCTCTGGAGCCGATTTAGCCTCCTTAGTTCGCGAAGCGTGCGTATGTGCCATTCGCGAGAATTTAAAAGTTTCACCGGAAGTAAAAGATGGAGAAAAAGAGGAAAGTCTGCCTCTTTTATGCCTTTCGCACTTTGAAATGGCGATAGAGAAAGTTTACCCGTCGGTGAGCGTGAAAGATCGGGAAGGGTACCTCAAATTGCGCGATAGCTTGCGCGGCGTCGCGGGTGCTCTTAGAACTCCAAGTAAAGAGAGATTTTCGAATGAGGACGAGAAGAAGGACGATGAGTAAGTACTTAGAAAAATAATTGGATAAATTTTAGATTTGATTGATGTACCTCGGAGGTACCGTTAGGTAGTAAAAAGTTGTGGGCGGTTAAACAGAGAAAGACGGCTTTTATGCCAAGTGGCATTTTCAATTTCTCCTCACAAAGAAATCTCTCTCTACTTATCAGTGTCCCGAACACGATAACATCAACGCCTTTATACCATGACCCCATCGACAACTCTCTCCGTGATTTCCTCTCGCATCCTTCTGTTCAGCTCTTCGTTCTCTTCGAGCAATAAAAATCGAAAGCAGATAAAGCGATCCCTAACGACTTCTGCTGATTCTGCAGACAACGACAAAAACAACGCCCGTGTGGAAAGCGAGAACAGGGGAGAAAATGAATCCACGCGACGTAGCGCCATGGTTTTAGGAACGTCTGTCGTTACTTTTGCGCTTTTTAACGCGCAACCAGCAACGGCGAAATTGCAAGGCCGCACAGGAGGAATTCCAATCGAAAACTTTCGAGATTTACCAGGCACAAATCCTGCAATAAAATATTACGACATGAAAGGCGGAGGTGGTGATAGTGCGGTCCCTTTCCCAAAAGGAACGCGGGTCGCAGTTCACTACGATCTTAAATTTCGCTCGTTGACGATTGCTTCTTCGAGAGTTGGGGCTGGTGTGACTGGCGGAACACCATACGGATTTAACGTTGGCACGCCCGCCGCTACTCCGGGCGGTCCGTTCTTACCAGCTTTCAACTACGGCATTCAAGGAATGGGAGTTGGAACCGTTCGACGAATGCTCGTGCCTGCGGAGTATGCGTACGGTAATAATCAAGTGCAAGAGATTCCTCCAAACTCTGAGGTGACGTTAGATTTGGAACTCTTGAGCATCGCAAAAACTGGTTTAAGCAAGTAATTTTGGAATGTTTTAAGAATAACAACAACGAACGCGTAACTTTATCTAGAGAGAATGTCTTGAACGAGATCGTCGCCAAGCTTTTTATCTCTTTGGAAATTACGCATGTGTAAAATAGACACGCATCCTTCCTTGGCGACATTATTTCCTTCATACTTTTTTGGCTCGCGCAACTCCAAACCAAAATTCTTCTTCTCTCCGCTTTCACCTCCAATCATCTCCAACGTTTCGGTCAGTGCCGCTAAGGAATTCATCTTCATATAAGGACACGATGCGCATCCGCCGTCCATGCCGCACCCTTCACCCGATGCCGGTCCCGGGATGATGGATAGACTAGACATTGCCTCGCTCACAATTTTCCCCGAAGAGCTGCTATTGACTTGCGTGATGGAATCTACGGAAACCGGGAACACAATTTCACACTCGACGCTCGAATCGTTCTTCTCGAGCTCTTCGGTAACAGCTCGCACGATTGATGTGACCATGCCAGTTTCAGTACCGAGCACGAATTTCATGCGTTCTGGAACGTACACTTCTCCATCTTCTTCCAGCGCGCTAGTGCTATTGTTGTTCTTGTTGTTCTCGTTCTCGTGCTTGTTCTTGTCTTTAGGCGTCGAAGAGGAAGAAGCAGAGGAAAAGAGTTCTCTGCTCTTGCGCTCTTTTTCAATACCACCTCGGATTTTGGCTAAAATGAAATCTAAAATATTTTGCGTCGAGCCGACGACGCCCATATTTCGTTCGCGAGCTTCCATTGCTAGGGTGAACATTTCTCCCGGAACTTCAAAATGTGCCGCTTGATAGGCGTCGGAATAACAGTCTCTCACAACTCGACACACTTCGCCACCGAACAAGTGATGCACCACGCACGCTCCGTCGCGGAAGTATTCCATGTTATCCAGCACTTTTTTCACTGACTTTTGGTCGTGCTCAGGGTGTAACTGTTTGATTTCTTCGTCCGACCACGTCGTTGATGCGCGCGTCAAAAGTTCGACCAAGTTGCCGCCCATGTACGTATCTGGACCGTAAAATATCTTGACGTCCGGAATTTGAGCAGCAGCTTGTAAAACCGTGTTGACGACGTTCGAAGACGTGCACGCAATGGTTGGAACTTTTGCGTTCGCGCTCGCCTTCGTGTCCAATCCAGTGTTGATGTAGATGACGTGCAGAGAATTTTTCGCCTCGCCGGCTTCTCGCAAATATTTTTCGTACATTTCTGTTTGCGCAGCTTCTGCTAAGGAGCACCCGATGGCATCCGAGGACATGCGGTAAACGTTCGCTTCAGGAAATCCAGCGTCGTCAATAATAGCTCGCACGTTCTCTGACATGAAATCTACACCTAAGACGCAGATGTTTTCGCACTTTTCGTCTCTCACCATTCGCACCGCCGCGTCCGCCATGACTAAAGAATCGGAGATGAAGATCCTCGACGCGCACTCTGGATGTTTCGCTTTACATCGCATCAGCACTCCTTGGACTTCTGGGTCCATGTAAAAATGCGCGACGATTCCACACTTTTTCTCAATCAGTAACTTCGCCAACTTGTCCACCTGTTGGTCGTCCGGCGTTAAATATTTCGCCTGCGCTTCCGCGAACGACCCTTTCGGTTCGCATCCGGACTTTGTAACGATTAATGAAGGGAAAGGATCGCTTTGGAAATCGTTAAGTAAACTTCTCGCTTGTCTTTTGATTGTTTCTAAAGCGTTCTTAAACCCGTTTTGTCGAGAATCAATCGCGCTCGTTTTCACTGCGCTTTCCGACACCCCTCGCAGAGTCGCAGCTACGATCGATTCCACATCGATGTCTTCGATTTGTTTCAGGGTGTACCCTCGAAACATTTTCGTCACGACGCCGAGGAAACCTCTCGTTATCGCTGAATCTGAGTACGATTGCAATCGCGGGGCAGATGAACCATCCGATCCTTCTGTTCCTTCTCCTTCTCGAGAGAGAGACACTTTCACCCACGTTTGGGAAGCCGTGCACCCCATCACTCGAGTGTTTTGGTTTCTCTCCGCGAGTGATAACTCGACGACGTCCACTTGCGACTGCAGGAGCTTCTTCGTGGCTTCTTTCTTCTCCTCTTTCGTCAAAGAAGAAGAAGACGACGACGATGATTCAGACGAGTTCGAAGAAGAGGAAGAAGAAGAAGAGGCGATGATGGATGAAACTCTTTCTCTTCTTTGTCTTCTTCTTCTTCGGGAAGATGATGATGATGATGATGTCGTCGTCGCCTTCTCCTTCCGTCGGACGCTACTCCTGCTACTTTTGCTCGAAGGAGATGAGAATATTTTGGACGCGCTGCTCCTCGAACAACAACACAACGACGTAAACGACGACGACGACATTTATTCTTCTATTATATGTGCGTGTACGCGTAATCAATCTCTCTTCTCGTGTGTGATAAATAAAAAGTGTGACGATGGGATGATGAGGCGGAAAGAGAAGAAAGAGAGTACGAACGAAAAAAATTGGAAGAAGACAAGCGAAAACAAGTCTGCAAGTGCAAGTGGATAAAAAAAAAAAGAGAAAAAGAGACACACAAAAGAGAAAAGCGCTTTTCGCGCGCGCTTCTTCAGAGTTTTATCTTCTTTGCTGCTAAAGTATATAAAGAGAGCCATCATCATCATCATCATGTTATCATCACCGACGACGATGTCCCTCTCGACGAGTGTCGCTCACGCGACCCGGGTGATGTCCTCTTCCTCCACCTCTTCTTCTTCTTCTTTGTCTTCCTCCTCCTCCTCCTCGATTTCATCCCCGAGTGCATCATCTTTTCTTTGCGCGACTCCTTCTTCGTACTCCTACTCTTCCTCCTCGAGAATACGAGCGACGAGAAGGAGGAGGAGCAACTCCGTCGTCGTTATCGGTAACATCGCGAGGAGAAACAGAGTCATTTTAGGAGCATCATCATCGACAGAAGGAGGAGGAGGAGGAGGAGGACCAGGAGAAGAAGAAGAAGGGGCGGTGGCGACGAAATCTTCGGACCAGCTCTTACAAGGTGAAGCGTCTGAAACGACGGCGTTACCGGAGAATTTCTGCATCATCGAAGGCGCGAATACCATTTTAGATTTCTCTAAACTCCAAGTGGACGATATTCAACAAAACTTGGAAAGTCGACGACAAAAAGTGTTCTTATTGATGGAAGAAATGCGACGACTGCGAGTGCAGTTGCGGATAAAGTCCACAGGAAGCGCGTATGAAGAAGAAAATATGGTGCAAAAGTCAGAGTTTCAGTCAGTTGTGCCTGGATTCCCAGTGTTGACGGAGGATTCAATTTCGGATTATCGAATCTATTGGGGTGCGACTGTGCTCTTCTTCTTACTGTTTGGCGGTTTGTTTGCGCCCATCGCGGAGGTGAAGCTCGGCGTCGGCGGTACCACATACGCAGACTTTATCGAATTTGTTCACTTCCCGAAGCAGTTGGCGGAAGTCGATCCGATCGTTGCGTCGTTTACCGGCGGTGCAGTTGGCGTCGTTTCGGCTTTTTTCGCGATTGAAATTCGTAGCGCTCAAGAACAAAGGAAAAAGGTGTGCATGTATTGCAAAGGGAGCGGCTACTTGACTTGTGCCGAGTGCGCGACGCCAAACACGTATAAACCAGGGAGATTGATCGATCCAAACACGGGATCTAAATGCGTGTGCAACAACTGCTTGGGGACGACAAAGGTTATGTGCACGACGTGTTTGTGCACAGGTATGGCTTTGGTAACAGAACACGATCCGCGCATAGATCCTTTCGATTAATCCGTCGTGGGCGAGAGCTCGCGGAGATGAAAAACAAAGAACGGAAATTTTATGCAATACATCACATTACTACAGAATCAATTATATCTACCACGTACATGAAGGTACCTACAATCTATTAGAATCTACAATTTTAAACTATTTGCCACGCAATCTTCGTCGACGCTTTTCATCTAATTGTTTTACCAGCTCTTCTGAAGACAACGGCGAGGAGGCCTTCTCAATCAACGCGCTGCTGGAACTTTTACCAACTTTTCCCGGTTCATCGTCCAAGGATGAGCTATAAGATAAATTTGGTCCCATCTTCATCGTCGCTGCCATCAACGATTTATCTTTTTCTACCACGGCTTTTGCAAAGATCTCGCAAAACTCTTTCGAGTCTTCTCTGGTTTCGATTTTTGTTCGCATCACCAAAGCCGGTCTTCGATCTTTCGTTCTTCCGACTACTCTGGCTGGATTTCCGGCAACCATACCGTTCGCCGGAACTGCTTTCAACACTAACGAACCTGCCGCTATCATCGCACCAGATCCAACTACAATGTTTCCTAAAATTGTGCTTCGTGCGCCAATCAATACGTTATCTTGGATCTTCGGATGCCTATCGCCAACTTCTTTTCCGGTACCGCCCAGAGTAACCCCTTGAAGAATGGAAACGTCGTCACCTATGGTAGCCGTCTCGCCTACGACACAACCTGTCGCGTGGTCCATCAGAATCCCTCCGCCAAATTTTGCAGCCGGGTGCACGTCAACCCCTAACGCTTCCGAGATCCTCGACTGTAGCATGCTCGCGTACGACTTTTGTCCTTTTTCCCACAAATAATGTTGAATCCTGTGCGCTTGAATCGCGTGAAAGCCTTTGAATAACAGCAACGCTTGGACGTACGAGCCACAGGAAGGATCTCTCGAGCGTACCGCGACCAGGTCTCTGCGTATGTTATTCCTCAGCTGTTCGCTATCTTTCGCCAACAAAACTTCATTAAAAATCTCAATCAGTTGCGTCGATAACAACGTCTTCGTGCACAGTCGATTGGCGAGCGCAAAACTCAAACTTTTCTCCAAGCAATCGTGAGACAAAATAGAGCTAAAGTAGAAAGAACTCAGCATTGGCTCTTTCGCAGCCTCTGTTTCTGCTTCTTTTCTGATTTCGTTCCAAAAATCTTCCCTCGACATCTCGTTCGATAAGTCTTCGCTGTTTGGCCGTTTCGGCGCGCGTATCGCAGACTTTGTCGTCGACGTTGAGTATGACAACGATGATGATCTAGATCCAGATGCTTCTACGTTTCCATCTTCTCGCGCAACGGCGAGTCGTTCTTTCTCTTTTCCTTTTTCAGGCACCGAGACAGCGGCGGAAGAAAACAGTTTTTCTACTTTGTCTTCCTCGTCGTCGAGTTCAGCGCATAACTCTTCGCCCCATTCTTTGTTGTCGTCGTCGTCCCAATCGCTCACGAGATATCTCGGGTGCGATTCCGCCCATAAGTTCGGTTCCGGCCATTCTTGTTTTTGCTGTTGTTGTTGCTGCTTGTTAGAGGTTGTCGCGTTCTCGTCCTTCCTCGCAGCGGCGGTGAAGATTGTCCGCACTCGCTCTCCTTGTCTTCTTCTTCTCGTCGTTGTTGTTGTTGTTGTTGTTGTTGTTGATGGTGGTGGTCTTCTTTCTCTAATTATTTTCAGAGAAGAAAAAGAAGAAGAAGAAGAAGAAGAAGAAGAAGAAGAAGACGACGCCGTCGATCTCGAGGAGTAGCAGCAGTAGCAGCTCATCATCATCCTCAGACTCTTACGTATATTATTATTATTATTTTCGTGTCTTGTGAATTCTATTTGTGCTGTGTAATTCGACGTTTCAACTCAAGGTTTTCTCAAGCAAGCTTGTCTTCAATTTTTTACAAAAACAACATCACAATAATAATACTAATAACATAACATATAACATAATGTCTTTGTCTTCTTCTAAACTCATCCAAAGACTTCTGCGCAACGGCGGTGGGCAGAGCAGAAACGACATTTTTTTCACTCGTTTACTCTCTTCGTCTTCACCGGCGTCGTCGTCGTCCTCGTCAAAACCATCCACAGCGACGACGAGGACGACGACGCCGACCAAATTTGGAAAAAAGGAAGAAAAAGAAACCTTTCTCGAGAATCTTATTCGAGAATCAAACGCTTCGTTTCCAAACTTGGAAGGAAAAGTCGTCTCCGGAATAGTGACCAAGATTGACTCTAGGAACGGATTCATTGACGTGGATGTTGGGTTCAAAATGCCATCGAGCTTTGTAAAAGAGGAGTTACCAGAGGATGTGAAGTTAGGCGATCGCGTACCTCTACGAGTGAAACGTTTACAAAACCCGTTCGGGGAGATGGACGTGGACTCGGTCTCGGTCGATCAGTTTAGAAAACACCAACTGGCGTGGGATGCGATTGCGAGGAAAAGAGAGAATAGAGAGCTTGTCACCGGGAGAGTCTTGAATGCCGTGAATGGTGGATTCGCGGTCGGCGTTTCCGGACACGTCGGTTTTTTACCGAAGAAGTTAGCGCGAGACGAGAAAGGAAGACGGTTGCCGCAAGACCGCGACGCCACGCCACCAATAGGAGACGCCATGCAGTTTCGAGTTTTGTCCATGAGTGAAGCTGGTGGGGCGAGAAATTTCGTAGTGAGTGGACCAGAGGTTGAGACTAAAAGACAGAGTCAACCCGCGAGTAATAATAGTGCGAGAACGGCGTTTTCTGCAGCGACGACCGGGTCTCGTAAAGTTCGAACGTGGGACGGTACGAAATGATAAGCTCGAAATGATTACGGCATATAGTGAATAATGTAGTAGCAGCACAGGTAGCAGTTTTTAGCGGTACAAATAGAAATATATTTTTACTCTCTTTTTCTAAACGTTTTCTTCTTTCTTCGCGCACAACTCGTACGTTTCCGAGAGTCGCCTTTGCTTATTCAAAGGCATTGCCGAGCGTCTTTTCACGACTTCATTGAGATCTAAATCCGCATACACAACACCCGGCTTTTCCTCTAATTCTTTGTCGTTTAATTTCTCCCCAAACGGACCGTATACTGAACTATCGCCATGTGCTTGGTACGACGCGCCTTCTACCCTCGCAGGCGAACACGTCGCAACAAACATCTGATTGTCCACCGCTCGACATCTTTGCAGTAACGCCCAGTGTAAAGGACCGGTCACGGTATTGAAGGCTCCTGGATATATCATCCCAATGCATCCTTCTAGCGCACACGCGCGCGCGTACTCAGGAAATCTCATATCAAAGCATATGCCAACACCAAACTTTCCAAAATCTTTGGTATTTGCGATAGTCACCGCGTCGCCCGCCGTGAGCGTCTTTGATTCAAAAAAAGTGATTCCATCTGGTATATCTACGTCGAATAAATGCATTTTATGATGCGTTGCTATGAGTGCGCCATCGCTATCAAACACAAAGCACGTGTTGAATAGCTTGCCGTCCTTTCTCGTCGGTATTGATCCTCCAAACAGAACGACTTTTTTCTCCTTGGCGATTTTCCGCATAGCATCGAAGGACGGCGACGTCGAACCTCTTCCTTCTTCTTCAGCCACAGAACTACCTCGATCTAACACTACATCCTCCGCGAACGGAGCGAAAAACTCGTTTCCGTAAGGACAGTTCCACATCTCAGGTAAGACTACGATATCCACAATCTTTTTTTCTTCTTCAGCCAATTTTAACGGTTTGTCTCCTGATGATGACGATGATGACGACGATGACGACGATGAAAGCGCTTCTTCGACTCTCGCCAGCATGTTTTCAATATTTTCATCCTTGGACGACGTCGACGCCAATTGCACGAGCGCTATTCTCGCGCTCTTCTTTTTGGTCGTGTTCTCTGTGGTAATCGTCTCATCCGTGAAGGAGGAAGAGGTGAAACGACTTTTCGCCGACATCGTGCCGTTGTGCGTGTTCTCGTTTGACGATGATGATGAGGACGCCGACGTTCTCGCCTTTGTGTTCTTCGCGACAAAGAGACGTTTCGGTTCGTTGCTTCTAGTACCAGAAGCAAGTGGAGTGCGGTGAATAGTAGTAATACCGAGACGGAAAAGGGACGCAAAAGGACAAGTCATTTCTTGTGAGGTAAGGGCGAACTGGGGAGAAGAGAAGAAGAACCCGAAAGAGCAGAAAATTTTCTCTCGCGTATGAGATTAAAACCTAAGTGCGTATGTATCTACAAGAATGCATTGCCCAACCACTCGCTCTTTTCTTCATCTCTCTGCGCTTCATTTTTTCCTCTCTCTCTTTCTCTCTACTAATCAACAAGAACGCTTCATTCGCACCCTTCTTCTCTTTCGCGCTCTCGCGCGAAGAAAGACGAGCGTCCAATTTTTTTCTAAGCGTTGTGTACATGTCGTCGTAATTTTTACCCGTATCTCTCTTCCTCTCTCTCTCCCTCTCTT
>JACLAB010004817.1_pt1 | contig 11999 bp, 9 predicted proteins | sample 8027921 | NCBI WGS metagenome assembly JACLAB01 (sample SAMN15725117, study PRJNA655200) | protist metagenome | isolation source: fluorescence activated cell sorting (FACS) single amplified genomes of... | place: USA: West Boothbay Harbor, Gulf of Maine | collected 2000-07-19
GAGCCGAAGGCGACTTTCGTTGATTAAGATGATTAACGGGGTAGAGGAAGTGTTGATACTTCTTTTTACCGCGTTTCGGAACGAGTACTTGTTTTGAAGTGTCGTCGTACGCGTTTGAATAGTGAGGTTAGTTATTCGGTAAAAGATTCGTATCCAAAAGAGATAGGATAAAAAGAAGGAGGAGGTCAAACCAAAAATATCTGGCGAATAAAATGTTTCAACAAAAGTATTTAGGGTTTTTCAAGTTTAAGGTATGAGAGTACCCCTTTCGTACTAAGGCAGTACTAAGGCAGTACTATCAATTTTTAAGGTCTAAATATATTCCGGCACAGACAACTTCCAGACAACTTTAAGACAATTTCAAAGATATATATATCGATACGGTTTGTTGCACCTATAACAACAATTTCAGTTTCATTCTCGAAACCATCCATTTCCGTTAATAATTGGTTAATTGTTTGTTCACGCTCATCGTTTGCCGCAAACCCATTCATACTTCTTTTCTTACCAATCGCATCAATTTCATCTATAAAGATAATACACGGTTGGTTTTCACGTGCCAATTCAAATATATCACGGACTCTTTTTGCGCCTACGCCTACAAACATTTCAACGAACGATGACCCCGAACACTGAATAAAAGGAACGGAAGATTCACCCGCTATATGTATTCCTGCAGTGGTTCTTTTCCAAAAAAACATCCGTGTGCAGAGAAAAAGACCGGCCGGTTCTTTTTTCTTTTTTCATCAAAAAAGTTTTTGTTTTTGTTTCGAGAAGACTGTTGAAAAAACGAAAAAAAGGATCATCTGCGCTCGACCTCATCACATCAGCGCTCTCGATTGAAGAACAACACACCTTCTTTTCCTCCCCTCTTCTCGGTTTTCCTCGACGACGACAAATACCTTTGCTGAAAACAACGAACCTTTCGTGGTGCACTCTCTCGTCATCCGAAGCGTTCTTCCTTTGGTGGTGAATTAGACGCGCTTGGTATATACACAGAGTGCGGTGGAGATCTCGTTTGAAAACACTTCGTCGTTACGCGGGGGAGATCATCTTTCTTGTTCTTGTTCTTCTTAAATAAGCGAAACGCGTTCCGACGACGATTCAGACGACGCGAAACGGAGACGTGCTATAATAAGAGAGAGAGAAAGATCAGAGAGAGAACGTTTACAACCGCGAGAAGAAGAAGAAGAAGAAAGAAACAAATAGAATAGAATGGGAAACGGACAATCGCTCCCTGGCGAGGGTGGTGGTCAACAACAAGGCAAAAAAGGCGACCAAAAACAAAAGAAAAAGTGGGTCCCCCCGACGCCTCCGGAACGAGTCGGGAAGAAGAAGAAAAAGCGAGGGACCGTTTCTGGAGCGGCTGGTGGGAAACTACCCCCGATCGCGCCGGCGACGAAATGTAAACTCAGAGCGTTGAAATTAGAACGCGTGAAAGATTGGCTGTTGATGGAGGAAGAATTCGTGGCGAGACAAGAGGCGGAAAAAGCGACGCCGAGAGATGAACGGGACGAAGAGGAGCGATCGAAATTGGACGACTTGAGAGGGATGCCACTCTCGGTCGGTACTTTGGAGGAGATCATAGACGATAATCACGGGATTGTGAGTTCGGCGATGGGGCCGGAGTATTACGTGAACATCTTGTCGTTTGTGGATAAAACGCAGTTAGAGCCCGGGTGCGCGGTGCTGTTGCATCACAAACATTCCGCGGTGGTTGGCGTGTTAGCCGACGACGCCGATCCGATGGTTTCGGTCATGAAGGTTGATAAAGCGCCTCAGGAGAGTTACGCCGACGTCGGAGGATTGGAAGATCAAATCATGGAAATTAAAGAGGCGGTGGAGTTACCGCTGACGCACCCGGAGTTGTACGAGGATATCGGGATTAAACCGCCGAAAGGAGTTATTTTATACGGCGAACCCGGGACGGGGAAGACGTTGTTGGCCAAAGCGGTGGCGAATTCAACGAGCGCGAGTTTCTTAAGAGTGGTTGGATCCGAGTTGATTCAAAAGTATTTAGGCGACGGACCAAAGTTAGTGAGAGAATTGTTTCGAGTGGCGGACGATATGTCTCCGTCGATTGTGTTTTTGGACGAAATCGACGCGGTCGGGACGAAAAGGTACGACTCGCAAAGCGGAGGTGAGAAGGAGATTCAGAGAACCATGTTGGAATTGTTGAATCAGTTGGACGGTTTCGACGACCGAGGCGACGTGAAGGTCATCATGGCGACGAATAGAATCGAAAGTTTAGATCCGGCGTTGTTGCGTCCGGGAAGAATCGACCGGAAAATCGAGTTTCCGTTACCGGACGCGAAAACGAAGCGACACATCTTCGGCATCCACACGTCGCGCATGAATTTGAGCGAAGACGTGCAACTGGAAGAATTTGTCATGGCTAAAGACGACTTATCTGGCGCCGACATCAAAGCGTTGTGCACCGAAGCCGGGTTATTAGCGCTGCGAGAGCGAAGGATGCAAATCACGCACCAAGATTTCAAAACGGCTAAAGACAAAGTGCTGTACAAGAAGAAAGAAAACGTGCCGGACGGGATGTTCTTGTAAAAAAGACAAACGAACGAGGAGGAGGAAGAAGAAGACGGAGCAGAGAGAGCGATAGAGATAACTCAAAAGCGCGCGAAACGAATACTAGACACTATAAATATCTGAAATACAAAACGAATAGCCGTCAAAACTAACTTCACATTTGACACCAAAATGACGCAAACAACGACGTACCACCACTCTCGCGGGGGCCATACTAACCAACACCAGGGTGGTGCTACTATCACCCAATCACCGTCGGACTCGGCGGCGACGGTCGAGTTGAAAACGACGCTCCACGAGCTGCGACAAACCCGCGAAGAAATTTCGGACGAAATCAAATCTCTCGGACCGATTCCTCGTCGTAAGAAACAATCATCGTCCGAACGACAACAAGAACGAGGGGGAGAAGAAGAAGAAGAAGAAGCGATGACGGCACCAAAGAAACGAACGAGAGAAAACAGAGACTCGGGGGGTTCGTTGAAAGAAGATCCGGAGAGAAAACGTTCGAAACGAATGTTTGGGAATTTAGTCTTGGGAACTTTGCAGAGATCGAAAACGGATTTGCTGAAAACGCGAGATCGCGAGACGCAACGGAAAGATTTACTCCGAGAAGCGGAAACGAAAGCGGTGACGAGAAACGAAGAGATTTATAAAGAATTTAAAGAGAAATACTGGGAAAAACGCGAAGCTTTGATTCAGAAGCAAATAGATTTAGATGTCGACATGAAATATAAGCAGAGAGAGTTGTATCGCTCGATGGCGGCGGATTGCGAGCGGGAAATCGCGAACGGGAAGTTACGGACGGAAGCGTTGCCAAGGGTGTTTTGGAAGCCGAAGAAAGAGACGATTCAGACGCAGTCGATGTTGGCGAGACAACCCGGGAAAGTTGAGGAGTGGTTGAAGACGAAGATGATGGAGGTGGACGACGGATTGGAGAGGATCGCGAAGAGGAAACAAACGTTCGAGGAAGGTAAGGAAATGAGGAGAAGAGGAGATGATGAGTTAGAGGACGAGGACGAGGTAGTGGCGGAGGAGCTGAAAGATGCCGACGCGGACGACGTAGCCATGGAAGGGTAATTGTAGAATGCACTGATGTAATAATTAAACCAATCTACTTTTACTACACTTAGGAATGAAGCAACTCGATCAAATCGCGGTGAAACGCTCTCAAAGGTTTTGGTCGTTTTTTAAATCCGAGCGCAAACTCGCCGTGCGTGCCGTGATCGTACACCGAAAGCTCGCTGTCTACACCAATTTTAAGCAAAGTCTTGTGCAAATCTTCCGACTCGCGCTTGGGGACGACAATATCGGTATCCGAGGTGAACAAATACGTCTTTGGAAACGATGACTTGGTCACATCGTCGTCGTCGTTGTCTTCGCCGCCGCTATCGCTACTCCTACTCTTGCTGTTGCTACTGCTACTACTGCTACTACTTCTATCTTCTAAAATATGAAACGGCGACATTTCTTTAAATTTCTCCCTACCACCCATCGCTCTTCCCATCGTGCTCAACATCGCTACGCCCCTTTTATCCTCGTACTCGTAATGCGTCTCGATGTTATACACGCCGCACATACCGACGAACGACTTCAATTTCTCCGATTCCTTTTTTTGCGTTTCTTCCTCATCTAACAACAAAGCCATGGCGCATAAATGACTCCCCGCCGAGTGTCCAACCAAATGCGTTCTGCTCGCATCCGCGCCAAACAACTTCGCGTTCATAATCGCGCACTTCAACGCTTTCAATACTTCCTCCGCTTGCGCCTTGGCCGACTTCTCCGGGTACAAGGAATACGAAATAACCGCCGTGACTATGCCTTCTTCGGCTAATCGATGCGCAAGGGGTGCAAACTGCCACCGTTCGCCAGATGCCCACACGCCGCCGTGGACAAATACCGCCATCGGAACTCTCACATTTTCTGCCTCCTCCTCCCGTTCTTCGTACTCGTCGTCGTCGTCGTAATCATCTTTCTTTCCTCGTCGTATCGATCGCGCGGGCGGTAAATACACGTCAAACTTTTGCCTCTCGTCTTCTCCGTATTTGAAATCTTTCTTTACGCTCACTCTCGTCTCTTTAAATTGCATTCTCCGCTCTCCTCTGTCTCTCGAAATCATCTCCGTCGCTTTTGGCGTCAGTTTGTGCACGAGTTTCGCCCGAACGCCGTACGGAATCATCGAGACTATCCCTCTTGCTTCGTCTATAAAGAGTTTGGCGATTTGCGCGGACCGCTTGAACTTCGAGTTCGGGTGCAACGCTAAATCCGCCGGGATCGCTTTGATTGCCTCCGGGAAGGACATTTGGTATACGTGTTTGTACGCGCGTAAAGTTTGTGGATAAAAAGTTCTTCTCGTCTAATTTCTTCGTCATTCATGTTTTAAAAATCTATCGTTGTTGTGGTTAAAATTTGTAATACGCAGCGCGAATAATGTAATGTTGTTTCCTCTCTCTCACCCTCTCTTTCCTTCTAAAGTCTCTCTCTCTCTCTCTCTCTTTCTGTCTGTGTCTGTGTGTCTGTGTCTGTTTCTTCTAATCGCTCGTTTCTGCTACTTCCTTCGCGTCCTTCGCCGCCTTCTTTTCCATGCGTTCAGCCGTCTTCCGTCGCTCTCTTTCCAAAACTTCCGCTTGTAACTCCTTCGCGGCGTTCATTCTCGACAAGACGGATTTGTACAGACCCAAATCGCCGTTGATTTTCTCCAAAGTCACCCCGCTGGCCTCGGAAATCTTCTTCAAATTTTCCGGCGACGTTTGTTTGCTCATCTCCAACGCTCGGAAAAAACCAATCGCGATGAACTTGTCGTACACTAAACTCTTCGATTCAACTTTAGATTTCATGCTGGCAAACATCGGGTTCGCGATGATCCCATCGATGCTCGTTTGTTCCGTCGCAAACGCGGACAATTTTTCCGCGTCCGCTCTCCACTTCTTCGAGTCCTCACCGAGCGCTTCCATAAACGTGCTGAAAATCTTCTCCTTCGCGTTCGGGTCTTCCGTCGGGTACCCCTCGAACAATTGGTCAAACACCGAGACGAATCCTAAACTTCGCATCTCTTCGTGTTGATATTTCGAGCTCGTCACCGTGAAATGCATCCCGACCAGTAGTTCTTGTAAAACTGTCGCCCAAATCGACGGTAAAGGGTACGGGTAGCCTTTGGTAAATTTCGCCTTGGTATCTGCCACAGTCGCTGGATTCGCTGTCGTTTTTGGTGCAAAAAAAACAGAGAAAAAGAGATAAAGAAGAGTTTTGTCAGCGCTTTGATGAGAGTAAAGTGGACGTAGAAAATGTAAACGCAACAAAAAGAGCTTTACGCGCGCGCGAGACAGAGTGAGAACGAGCGCCTCTCCGCCGCAGTCGCGGATGGAGAGCGACAAAATCGATGTCTCGCAAAAGCTTTGCTCTTTACTCCTGATGATGATTGGAAAAAAGATTACACGTCGGACGTCATCCCGAGAGATGGATCACCACGTCACGATAAAAAAAAAATGGAATCGAAGAGAAAAGAACGTACCCATGGCGACGGCGTGGACGACCCCGCCTCTCGAGATCGTCCTCATCAGAGGTGATTTCTTCTGCCTGAGGGTGGTGGTCGTCACCGACGTGGAAACCGGGGAGGAAAAGCGAAGTTGTTGGTGCGTGGCAAACATTAGTATTCGTGTGTTTCTTTTTTTGTGAGGCGGTGTGGACCACAAAAGAACACAGAGAGGAGCTTTTTTTTTCATGCGTGAGAGCTTTGTCAGGCAGGAACAGAGAGCGAGAAAAGCGAGAAAAGGGAGAGAGACCGTAACGTTTCGGGCGAAAAGACGTCTGTGGGTTGTGTTGTTTTTTGTTCTCTCTGATGTCTGAGTATTCGTAGTATTCTTTAAACGCATCTGTGCAAAGCCTCGAATCTAAACGCGAGCCTAGACGACGACGGTCGCGCACTCTTTTCGAGCAGTCTGCGAGCCATCTACTTCTTCTTTCTGTCTATCAAACTCTAAAACACATCATCTAATAGTAATACGCTCTGTTCGTATATCTGTCCGCTACCACGTCTCGTTTGCGCGAAGCGCGGAGTTGCTCCAAGTACTTTTGATTTTGCTTCTCGACTTTCTCTAAGGACGACGTCAACAGCGCGACGTTCGTTTCGGCGACTTTCGCGCGTTCGAGAATTTTCGCTCTTTCGAATTCGAGAAGTTCTAATCGTTTATCGCGAGTATTCGTGGCTTTCTCGCGAAGCGCGACGCGTTTTTCGCGCAAGGCGAGGTCGAGGTGCTTCGCGGAGTCTTTCTCTCGAGCGTTTTCACTCTTTCGAAGCTCTCGTCTGAGGAATAAAATCTCTTCTCTCTCGTCGCTCGTGTTGCAGTTCAGCGTAAGTTTCGTCGAAGACGAAGCGCTCGTCGGCTTCCTCTCGATCGTCCGAGCGTTGGCGTTTCTCTTCGTCTCGCTCAGCGCCTCGCGCAACTCTGCGATAATAATCTCTCTACTTTTCAGCTCCGCGTCGTACTCGGTCAACACGTCAACGCTCTCCGCATCGATTCCTTTCCGTCCTCGATTGCGTCGATCGCTTTCGCTGTTGTAGTCGTAGTCGTAGTCATTGTTTCCTTTTTGTCTTTGTCTTTGTTGTTGTTGTTGTTGTTCGCAGAGCATCTTAACTGTTCGTTTCAACCTTTCGATTTCAAAGTCCTTCCGTTGCTGTTCTCGCACGCGCGCGAGTTTTACCCGCTCGTTTTCCTCAAGGGTCGATACGTCCATCACGTACGACGTTTTTGCTCGCAATTGTTTGTCCTCTTTGTCGTCTTTTCCGACGAGAAAGCGATGATGTTTTTGACCAAAGTCGTCGTTTACGTCTTCGGGAGAGTCAACTCCCGCAGGAGGGGTGTCCTCCTCCTCTTCCTCCTCTTCCTCCTTCGCGCACATTTCGCGATACAACCGCATAAATTGAGCCTCTAATTCATCTCTGGTGTATTTCTTCGGGGACGACGACGTGGAGGGAGGATGCGTGTTCGTCTGGTCCGCGAGAAAACGCGTCATGGTTTGTGTGGAAAATTTCGAAATTAAAACGAAGAAGAAGAAGAAGAGACGGACGGGAAAGGGCGAAGCGTTAAAGCAACCGACTAAATACATACGTGTGATAACAATATCTCTCCCCCTCTCTGTCTCTCCCTTCTTATATTATTCTATGCGGAGATCTCTTTCCTCTCTGTCTCTCTTTCCGTTCGCGCGTGGTAAAGCGTGCGCGAGCGTAAAACGCTAAAACAAAGCCAAAAAAGAAGACCTCTCTCTCTCTCTCTCTCTCTCTCTCTCTCTCTGTCACAAATCCACGCCTTGACTAATCAACCACATGTTAAAGTGCGCGTATCCTACCACCATTCCTAAAAGCGCCCCGACGGCGACTTGCACCGGCGTGTGGCCGAGAGAATCTCGCAAAGGTCTGCTATCCGTCAGCGGGTGATCTCGAGGGAGCTCGACGATGAGCTGATTCAAAACCTCCGCTTGGCGGCCCGCGTGGAGACGAACGCCGGTGGCATCGTACATAACCTGTGAGGATGAGCGATTGATTTTAAAAAAGAAACGACGGAGTACTGTCAGTCACGAGAGACGAACGAAAAACAGAGCAAAGAGAGGGAGATCATCATCCGGCGCTCGGTCTCCCGAGAGAGAGATCCAACGTGGATATCCTCCACCTCCCAAGACACGGACTTCTTTTTCCGACGATATATAAACGCGCACGAAGACCACACGAGAATCACAACGAAACGCTTACCACCAGTGAAAACACCAAACACAACGCAAATATGCTCGAATCTAACGCGTCTTTCAATCCTATCGCCGTGGTCAACCCGACCACTAACGCCGTGTGCGACGAAGGCATGCCTCCACTCCCGACCAGTCGTCCCCAATCGACTTTCCCGTGCGTGTGGTAATGCGTGAACACTTTACAGATTTGCGCGATTGTGAAGGAAAGCATCGCGGCGACTAATGCCGGGGACCCGACTAACGAGGACGCGCCTTTCGCTAAGTTGCCCATTCTTCTTCTTCTCAGTCGTATTACTCTCCGTTCCTCTCTGTTGTTCCTTACACTCGCTCGGTGTGTATAAAGCGCTTTCGAGCGCTTCTGCGTCCGCTCTCGTCGGGTTTTTTATGGTTTAGGGTTTATGAAATTTATAGAAACCCTAAACTCTGAAACGCTTCTTTTTTCAATCCGAATTAAAAAAAACACATTCACATTTGCGTTTTTGTTTTGACGAAGAAGAAGAAGAAAACGACGAAAACAACGACATGGAGGTTGCGAGTACCGGGAGCGGCGGTGGTGTTCCTTCTTTTGACGCGAAGGAAAACGACGAGGAGCAAAACGAGACGAGAGATGCGGCTTTCGAGATGATGGGGAAAAAAGATGAGGAGGCATCATCTCCTTTCGATTTATCCTCGTACGACCGGTTGGAAATTGAATCGATCGAGAAGACGTTCAATATGGAGTTGAATTCTATCGACCCGAATGCGATCGAAATGGCCGTGAAACGCGCGAAAGAATTAGCGAACGTCTATTTTAAGAGCGGGGAGTACGAGAAGAGCGCGGAGCAGTACACGACGGCGATTGCGGGAGCAAGGAAGGATAAGACGTTGTGGCGTAATCGAGCGGCGGCACGGTTGCAGATCGGGGAGAGATTGGAAGCGATACACGATTCGGTGAAAGCGGTCGAGTTGGACGAGAAGGACGCCAAGTCCTGGTATCGGTTGGGTACGAGTTTGATGGCGAATCATGAGTATTTGAAAGCCGCACAAGCGTTGAACACGGCGGCGAAGTTGATGCCGGGGAGTAAAGATATCGAAGAACGTTTGGCGGCGGCGAGAGAGATGTACGAGGAGGAGAGGAAGAGGAAAGAGAAGGAGGAAAAGACGGTGAGAAGAGATTTAGCGTTGAGATTGAGAAAGGCGAGAAGGGAGGATAGAAATCAAGAGACGATTAACCAGTGGAAGCAAACGTTGGGTGGACCGGATTGGGACGTCGAGGATTACGCGTGGAGGCCGACGTTTTTACCAATCGCGCGGTCGAAGAAAATCGATTACGAGAGGTTCATGGAAGATCCGAGGAAAAGAGGCGTGGTGAATTACGCCATCGGTTTAGCCGAGTTGAGTTCACCGAAAACAGAGATTTGTAAAGGGTTGGTGGATTTCGAGAGGTTTCGCGCGTACGAAAAAGTGATTGGGAGCTGGGCGATATCCGGCGAAGAAGAAACCGCGCAAGAAAAAACAACTGCAATCGTGTTGAGCTCTGGGTGCGGCATTTTACCCGCACTCGTCGCGAACAGCGATGCGATAGAACGCGTCATCGCCATTGAACGTAACCAGTTCTTGTACAGAAACTTGAAGCAAATAGGAAAGGCGAATAAAAAGCTGTTCGAGAAGGTTTTGCTCGTGGATCAAAAGCTCGAGAGTTGCGAGAAAGTTAAAGTCGACGATGAGAAAGAAGACGAGAAAGGCAATGAACCGGAGGTGAAAGAAGTAGTTAAAAGTAGAGACAAAAGTATTGCCGATGATATGAATAGAAATAGCCCGGTCGAGTTGCCACGTCGCGCGAATAAAATCGTGACAGATTTATTCGATTTCACCGCCCTTGGATTAGGTGCGTTATCGGCGATCGATATTTGCGGCCATCGAAAGCTCGTGACGCCAGACGCGACGGTGACACCATCAAAAATCACAATTAAAGCGAGACTAATTGAGTTGCGATTAACGACGGTTTCCGGGTTCGATTTATCGGCGATGAACAACTATCGATGGAGTCCGCAGTGCGCGAAAGTGAACTTGTACGAAGAGCCGCACGAAGTGTTGTCCAAACCGTTCGAGTGTTGCGCCGTGGATTTGAACGAGCGATTACAAAGAGCTTTACGAGAGAGCCCCGAAAAAGGAAGCGACGGTACCATCGATTACGACGACGTGTGGGAATTTGAAGCGCTGGAAAACGTTGAGATTATCAAGGACGGCACGTGGAACGCCGTGGCGTTCTGGTTCGAAGGCGAACTCGATGAGGCGACGGTATTTTCGTCTCTGCCACCCAAAGTCGCCTCGACTTTCGACGACGACGACGATAATATTGAAAACACCGTGAACGGCGGCGGCAAAAGAGAAGGAATTCGTAGGAAATCCTATTGCGAGTCCTTCAACGTTGGCGTCCAGTACCTCGACGACGTTCAGGTGAAGAAAGGCGATATCACGCAAGTCGCCATCAAACGCGACTCGACGCAAATCTACTTCGAATCTTCGCCACCGCAAATGCGCGCACGTCACGCACACATCCCTTCTTGGCACTTCGACATGCTCAACGATTCTGGTCGAAACGACGCGTACGAGAAAGCGATAAAACGCGCCGTCGAGCGCAAGAAGCGCGAGAAAGGCTCTTGCGAGGTGCTCGACGCCGGGGCGGGCAGTGGGATCTTATCCATGTTTGCCGCGCGCGCGGGTGCTGACTACGTGCACGCCTGCGAACAGAACGGTCACATGTGCGACGTCGGAGAAGAAACCGTGTGCATAAACGGATATGGATTGAAAATTATGTTTCACAACAAAGACGTCCGACGTTTGTTTACGAAAGAATCCGAAGGTTTAATCAAGCATGGTTTGAAACCAGACGGGAACTGTCCAGAGATGGATAAGAAGTCAGACGTTCTCGTGTTTGAAGTTTTCGATTCAGGTTTAATCGGCGAAGGCGCCTTCCACATCGTCGGCATGGCGAGGCACCGATTGTTGAAACCAGACGCCACACTCGTCCCTCGAGCGGCGAAAATGTTCGCGGCGCCAATCGAGTACAGGTTTCAAAACTACCAAACGCTCGACGGTAAACACACTATCGATTTAACGAACGCAAACAGGTGGAGATATCGAGACGATTACGAAGGCGTCAATTTGGAGAAGCTTCCGAAAACGGCGTGGAGGGCGCTCGCGAAACCGAAACCGTTTTTCAACTTTGACTTTTACGCGTGGGAAGAAAATATGCAGCCGAAAGAAGAGCCGATGTCTTTCGAAATAACCGAAGAAGGGACGTTCAACGCCATCGCGTTTTGGTTCGACTTAGAACTGGACGAGGAAACTACGCTGACGACGAACCCGTTCGCCGAACACGGCGAGAAAGGCGCCACGTGGCAACAAGCGGTGCAATACGTCGAGGAGTTGACGTTGAAACCGGGCGACTCTTTGAAAGTCGTCGCCGCTCACGACACGTACGGCATCAGCTTTCGAGTGGACGACTCCAAGTTGGAGTTTGACAGAGGTCAACGACGCACAAAGTGTCCACTCTACGATGGCACGTGGCAAGCGCATCACATCGAGTTTAAACGCGTCACCGACTCTTTAGCGCGAACCATCACGCAGTCGCCCGTCGCCTTCAGAGAAACGTGCGAAACCGCCGTCGCGTGCGGCAGCCGCCCGGGAGATTTAAAGTTCGAAGCGTGGGCAGGCGCAGATTTCTGCACCAAGTT
>JACLAB010013023.1_pt1 | contig 11992 bp, 6 predicted proteins | sample 8027921 | NCBI WGS metagenome assembly JACLAB01 (sample SAMN15725117, study PRJNA655200) | protist metagenome | isolation source: fluorescence activated cell sorting (FACS) single amplified genomes of... | place: USA: West Boothbay Harbor, Gulf of Maine | collected 2000-07-19
GCTTCGGTGCGCATCATGGCATACAACGCGCGACGTTCGCCCGTGCTCGCCTTGAGCGCCGCCTTGAGTGCCGCGGTGTCCGCCGACGCCAAAGATTGCACCTGCGCCACGGCGCTGACGAGAAGGTTTTCGTACTCTTGCTTGAGCTTTTCAACCTCTGCGCTCGATAACGACTGCTCGCTCTTGACTTCGGCAATGATGGATTCACGCTCAGCGCCAAGTTTGGCGAGAAGTTGCGCCTTTTCGGCATCGCTCGTAGATTTCATGTTTGAAATGCGTTCGCGTAAGAGCGCTTCGGCGTCGGCGACGCGCTTATCCGCTTTCGCGAGCGCCGCTTGCATGGCGTCCGCGTGCGCTTTTTGCATCGCGTTCAACGCGACTTGATGGGACTCGCTCAACGCCTTCGTTGCTGCATCACCACCGCTCGCGCTGCTAGATTGACGTTGCGCTTGTTCGAGCTGCGTCATGTGCGTCTTCTTCAACGTCACGACGCGTTGCTCGAAATCGATTTGCGCCTTACGGATTTCTTCATTCAGTCTCTGGCTGCTCGACACTTCCGCCGCCGCGAGTTGGCTCTTCAACTGTGAAATTTCGGCAGACACCAACGAGCTACCGTTTCCGGCCTTTTTGAGCTCGGATTCGTGTAGAGCCTTGAGAGCGCGACGCTCGCCGGCGGCGCCTCGCAGCGCGCCTTCGTACGTCGCCGCGATGGCCCTCTTCTCCACTTCAGCCTGCGCGCGAAGCTCAGCGACCGCGGCGATGAGATCCGCTCGTGGCGTGGATCTATTCTCCGCCGCAAATGCGGTGAGCATGCGAATTTGTTCTTCCGATGCGTTTTCACGCTCTTGTTCAAGCGCCGCCGCCGCGACTTCACGCTCCTTCAAAATGCGCGCGCTGTACGAGCTACAAATATCCTTGAGCTGTTGTTCCAAGAATGCGAACTTTTCGCTCGAGTTCAATTGCGTGAGTGCCAAGTCCGCCTTGAGCGCGCTCACGTGGGATTTTTGTAAGTCTCTCGCTGCGCGATACTTAGCGGCTTCGCTTTGACCGAGCTCCCGTTCGGCGCGGATTAAACCACGCGCGGCGCGCAGCTCAGTTTCGTGCCTCGACTCCATATTTTGCATCGCCTCCTTGACCTCCGCGAGCGCAGTCTCGGTCTCCTTGAGCGCGGCTTCGAGTCGTGCGATTTTCGCCGTAAGCGCGGCTTCTTGCTTCTCGTATGCGTCGGTGAGTGCCTTCATCGCGGCTTCGTGCTCCTTCATGAGCATCGCGAGCGCGCGCTGCTGCTCCTCGGCACTCTGTTGCTGAATGCCATTAATCGCCACTTCTTGCTGAAGCACATCACGCTTGATTTCACGAAGGGTGGATTGAAATTTCTCATCCAAGCCCTTCATCTTTTCAGACTTGCCTTGCTTCACCATACCGAGCTGACGTTGCTCTTCGAGGAATTCCATGAGCATCGCTTCGCGCAATTCCTCCAAGCGTTGCAACGAGCGCACGCCGTAATCTGATCCGCTCGCCGCGGACATGCGTCGGCGCGTGCGCGATGATGTCGACCCAGAAAGCCCAACAAGTGTGGCAATACCGACAGAGGATGCAAGCGCCGCGCCGGCGACTTGCTGAATGTTCTTGTCTGAGATGCCGAAATCCGTCGTCGTCGTCGACTGCGTCTTCTTTGACTTGGCGCTGGAGACGTCGCTTGTCTTTTGCTTCTTGGCTGGCGCCGCATTCGTGTTCTCCTTTGCAATGAGTGAGGTAAAAGACATTGGAATTTCTGGAAGCTTGGGGAGTACGCCAACGGTTTTTGCCGCAATCAACGCGCTCGCCGTCGCGATGCCGGCGTACAACGCCTTCGTCTCGGTATCCACTTCCCCGGCGGACGACGACGACGATCCACCGTGCGAATGCCCGTGTCCGTCGTCGTCGTGCGTGTGCCCGTCTTCATAAATCTCGAATTCATCCTCACTCATCCACGTAAACGAAGCGAATCCAGGATAACTATCGAACCCAGCCATGCCGACGCGCCCCGCGCCCGAACCGCGCGGCGCCGGACACCCATCGCTCGTCTCCTCTCCCGCACCAACCTCGAGTTCAATCTCAAGCTCATTCACAACCTTAAATCCACGAAAAGACGCCACACCAACGCCCTCGTCAAACTGCGCACGACCAACCTCGCCCGCGTCCTCCGACGACCGCGCCGACGCCACCGTCGCTCCGCGCGCCGCCGACGCCGCCTGGCTCACCGCCCGAACTCGCGCCACCGACCCATGCGTCGCGTGCACCGCATTCGTCGTCGTCCTCGCCCCAATCACACCCCGTCGTACGTGCGCGCGAACCTCCATCGCGCGCGCACGAACGCACAATTCAATCAAAATTAATCACCCAGCGCGATCGAAAATGCGATTTAAAATCACCAAATCTTGTTCGCCTATGCGCTACACCCGCGGCGGTTCGATGTCCCGTCTCCCTCACGTTCGCTTCAACGTGTCGTAAACCTCTCTCCACCAGTGTCGCTCGACGTGTCTCGCAGCGCGACGCGAACGCGCGGCGCGCAGTCGCGACGGCGAATCACCCTCGACGTCACCCATCGAACACCGAGGTGTGTACACTAAACCCTAGGTCGACGTAAAATCAGTATTCAATTCGCATCTTAACCCATGTAAGGATCTATAAAATGCACACGCACCGCCATGGTGGCACGTGCCTATAGTATGGTACGCTCGAGTGCCATGTCGCGGATTTTATGACCCCCCCCCCCCATGCGCCGGCGCTCTGCGCCGGCGGCGTGGATAGCCCGCGCGTCCATTTCGTCGTCACATCGCGACGACGACGACGACGACTGTGCGCGATGACGAGCGCGTTACGAACCTACGCCCTCGCGCGTCCTCGCGCGGCGCCCACCGCGGGCGCGCGCCGCGCCGCGTCGGTGCGCGCAGGACGCGCCGCGTCGGTGCGCGCGAGCGCATCGGCGCAGACGATGTACGACAAAATCATCAACGATCACCGCGTGCGCACGCAAGAAGACGGCACGATGTTGCTGTACATCGATCGACACATGATTCATGAGGTGACGTCGCCGCAAGCGTTCGAAGGGTTGCGCGCGGCGGGGCGTGCGGTGCGCAGACCGGATAACACGCTCGCGACGGTGGATCACAACGTGCCGACGAGCGACCGGAGCGGGTTCGAGAGCGTTGAGACGTTTATTCAGGAGATGGATTCTCGAGTGCAGGTGTTGACGTTGGAGGAGAATGTGAAGGAGTTTGGGGTGACGTACTTTGGGATGGAGGATAAGCGACAAGGCATCGTGCACATCATCGGACCGGAGCAAGGGTTTACGTTGCCGGGGACGACGGTGGTGTGCGGGGATTCGCATACGGCGACGCATGGTGCGTTCGGGGCGTTGGCGTTCGGTATTGGTACGTCTGAAGTCGAGCACGTGCTCGCGACGCAGACTTTGTTGCAAAAGCCGTCGAAGAATATGCGTATTACCATTGATGGTAAACTCGGCGATGGGGTGACGTCAAAGGATATTATTTTGCACATCATCGGAGTCATCGGAACCGCGGGTGGGAACGGCTCAGTGATTGAATTCGCGGGTGAAGCCATTCGTGGGTTGTCCATGGAGGCGCGTATGTCCATCTGTAACATGGCCATCGAAGGTGGCGCTCGTGCGGGTATGATTGCCCCTGACGACGTGACGTTTGAGTACTTGAAGGGGCGTCCGATGTCGCCGCGCGGCGAGACTTGGGACAAGGCTGTGGAGTACTGGAGATCTTTAGCGTCCGACCCTGACTCAAAGTACGACCAAGAAATTGTCATCCCGGCGTCTGATATTGAGCCGACGGTGACCTGGGGTACGTCTCCGCAAGATGTGTGCGGCATCTCGGGCATCGTCCCGAATCCGGCTGATTTCGAGCCGGCGCGCGCCAAGTCTATGCAACGCGCGCTCGATTACATGGGTCTCACCCCGGGTACGAAGTTGACCGACGTTCCGGTCGATAAGGTTTTCGTTGGCTCTTGCACGAACGGTCGCATCGAAGATGTGCGCGCGGTCGCGGCTGTGGCCAAGGGTAAGAAGGTTGCCAACGGCGTGTACGCCATGGTCGTTCCGGGTTCTGGCATTGTCAAGGAACAAGCCGAAGCCGAAGGTTTGGATGTCATCCTCAAGGAGGCTGGATTCGACTGGCGCGAACCGGGGTGCTCGATGTGCCTCGCCATGAACGCTGACAAATTGTTGCCGGGTGAACGTTGCGCGTCGACGTCCAACCGTAACTTTGAAGGCCGCCAAGGAAACGGCGGTCGCACGCACTTGATGTCCCCGGCGATGGCGGCCGCCGCCGCCATCACGGGTAAGCTCACTGACGTGCGCACCATCGCTTCCGGCGCCGGTTTGACTGGCGACGATGTTCCGAAGCGCGAGAGCAAGGAGTTCTTGTCTGATGGTTTAGTTGTCGCTCCGGCGCCGCAAAAGAAGGACAACGGCGCTACCTCCGCGGGCGGCATGGCCAAGTTCACCACCCTCAAGGGTGTTGCCGCCGCCATGGATTTGCAAAACATCGACACCGATATGATCATCCCCAAGCAATTCTTGAAGACGATCAAGCGCACTGGTCTCGGCGTTTCCGCCTTTTACGAAATGCGTTACGACGAGCAAGGCAAGGAGCGTCCGGATTTCGTGTTGAACAATGAACCGTACCGCAACGCCTCCATCTTGGTTGCCGGTAACAACTTCGGATGCGGTTCCTCTCGTGAACACGCCCCGTGGGCGATTAACGATTTCGGTATCAGATGCATCATCTCCACCGCGTTTGCCGACATTTTCTTTAACAACTGCTTCAAGAACGCCATGTTGCCCATCGTCCTCGACGAGGCGACGGTGAACACGTTGATGGCGGATGCCAACGCCAAGCAAGAGCTCGAAATCGACTTACCCAACCAAGTCATCATCCGCTCCAACGGCGAAAAGATTCCCTTCAACGTTGACGAATTCCGCAAGCACTGCTTAATTAACGGCTTGGACGACATCGGCCTCACCATGCAACAAGGCGACGCCATCGCCGAATTTGAAGCCATGCGCACCGAAAAGTTCCCGTGGCTCAACGGCGCTGGGTACACGCAAGCCGCCCCGGCGCGTTAATTCGCACATTCATTCTTTACGTCAATAGCACGGTATAATATATCTCTCACCTTCTCAAATTCAACCGCAACGCGTCCGCTGAGGTAGTTGGGCACCTCACCTCACTCCACAACTCAGCACGTCGTCGACCATGTTTCTCCGACGCGCGCGCACCACGCTCGCACGCGCGCACGCAGCTCACGCGCGCTCGGCCGCTGCTGCCACACCAGCTGCCGCGTCCACCGTCAACCGCGTCGTCGCCGCGACGAATGGATTACATCATCATCTTCACCAGCACCCATCCGCCTTCGCGGGTGGTGCGTTCCGTCGACACTACATGGACGACGTCTCGCGCGTGCTCTACCCTGGACCTGAAGTGTTCGTGGGCGAACAAGCGCCGGGTTTCGACGCGCCCGCGCTCGTGGATGGCGATCTCGGTCGGGTCAAGCTGAGCGATTACGCCGGGAGCTACGTCGTGCTCTTCTTTTACCCGCTTGACTTTACGTTTGTATGTCCGACGGAAATCACCGCGTTTAACGACCGCGCCGGGGAATTCGAGGCGTTGAATACGAAAGTCATCGCGGTGTCGACGGATAGTGAGTATTCACACTTGGCGTGGTCGAGCATGGACCGCGCGAACGGGGGCTTGGGGGCGATGCGTATTCCAATCGTCGCCGACAGGACAAAGGAAATCAGCGCCAAGTACGGAGTGTTGTTGGAAGATAAGGGCATCGCTCTGCGAGGATTGTTCATTATTGATGATCAAGGCGTGGTACAGCAAATTACGGTGAATAACTTGCCGGTGGGACGAAGCGTGGATGAAACTTTGAGATTGGTGCGCGCGTTTCAATACACGGCGGAGCACGGCGAAGTGTGCCCCGCGGGATGGACGCCTGGCGCGCCAACGATTACAGCCACACCTGAAGGAAGCAAAGAGTATTTCGAAAGCGCAAATGATTCCAAGGTCACGCCGTCGAGCGATTTCGCAGCCAAGATGCGACCGATTACTTCGCGAGAAGACTTTGAAGCGTTGATTCGCTCGCCGAATCCCGTCGTCGTAGATTTTATGGCGAACTGGTGCGGCAAGTGTCGACAAATCGCGCCGGAAGTTGATAAACTTATCGACGAACACCCAGACGTGACTTTTGCGAAATTTGACACCGCCGTCGCTGACTTAGCGCCGCTATCAAAGGAACTTGGCGTGGAAGCGATGCCCACGTTTAAGTTTTACAAAAACGGCGTCGAAAGCCGCGACCAAGTTGTCGGCTACAAGCCGAAGCTTTTACGCGAAGCCGTTCGCGGACTATAAATGAGATGCCACCAGCACGCCCTCGCTACGCTACATTAAGATTCCTAGTTATGTTTTCCTATGTCCTACTCTACATGTTTATCGGCTGAGGCGCGCGTTGTGATTTTTCTCCACGAGCGCCGCGAAACGCTGAAACGTGAGCGCAAACCTTCTTTGACTCGCGCCCGCGTGTTCGGCCCACGTCGGGTCAAGCAATGCTGTTTTCTCCACGTCGCAGCACTCCTCGATGAAATCGCTCGTCGATGGGAGGTAATCTATATCACGCGTCGTAGTCCTACGCACGATTTCATAAAAGACAAATCGATGATAACACCACAAGGACTCGTGCCCCGGGTACTTTGCAATCAGTTCCCGTATCATAGTGATTTCATGAGCGAGCATGGCGTCAATTTCATCACCACGCACATTCAAAAAGTACAACAGCACGCGCGAGCGATAGTGCATGACGCAATGGTCGCTCACGTTGCGCTTGACGAGCGTCTCCGTCTCTGTCAGTTCGCGTTCAACCGCGCGCCAATCATCCTTCAATAACCCCAGCGCCCAAGCACGATGTGACCACGCCGCGTAATTCATACGTTTCTTTACCACCGCTCGATCACACGCGCGACACTCCGCGTCGAATGCGCTCGACAAATCGCACGCTCCGTCCAACGCCGCGCGCGTCAGCGTCCATCGACGATGCGCCCACGCGCTCGGCGCCTTTGGAAATCGACTCAAAATCACACTCACAAACGCCAATTCGCGCCGCAACGCGTCGTCATTCACGCCATGGCGCAACAATCGCCGCTTACGCGCGTTCCATGCGGTGACGTGATCACCATTAACGCACAACGCGCACGCCGCGACGTCGACGTCTTCGCGCTCCTCCGCGACGCGCTCCCGCGTCCACGCGTGCACCGCGCGCACGCACGCGTACGACATCGCAATCGTGCGCTCACACGCATAGAACGCATCAGGCATCATCGACGCGTTCCGCGGCGCCGCGCTCGTCGACATCGATGCGTCGTCGGCGCGAAATACATCCATCGATGCCAAGAAATCAATCTCCTTCACGTCATCCATCTCGCGCAGCAACCGATCGAGCTCGCGCGCGTGCGCCTCTGGCGCCGTCTCCGCGGCGTCGCGCGAGTCGAGGTGCGTCATTCGCGCGCGGTCGCGCCGCGGTGCGGCGTGGCGAGCGCCTCGGGCGTGGCGATTCGCGGGGCGCGTTCTAACGACCACCGCACTTGGTGACGCGCGCGAAACTCGGCGCCGACGGTCGACGCGACGCGCGGCGCGTACGACCGCGCGCGCGCGCTCGCGGCGATCGCGTTCGACGTCGACCGTCAAAGGCTGGCGGCGGCGGCGGCGGACGCAGGAGCATCGGCGGCGTACGATTGAATTCAGCGCGAGCATTTGAATGAACATAATGCCGCGGCGTCTCGCGGCGTTCCTGCACGCCGTCGCCGCGACGTGCGCGCTCGTCGCGGTGGCATCGGCGCCGCGCCTCGTGCGTGCAGATTTTGCCATTCGCGACTTTGCGTCGACGACGACGGCGTTGACGTTTCAGGGCGCCGCGCGCGCGGTGCTCGCTTCGGACGCCGACGAAACGTACGCGTTGCGTTTAACGCCAGCCAAGCCGCGCACGGTGGGGTCTATGTATGCGAGAACCAAACAGCTCGTGCGCGGTGGTTTCGTGAGCGAGTTTACGTTTCGCTTGCACACGCCATCGGATGTGGAGATGCCGTGTCAGGGCGTGGACCACGCGCCGGCGACGTGCGCGAAACGAGGCGGCGACGGGTTCGCGTTTGTGATTCAGAATCACGACGCGCGCGCGCTCGGGAGCGGGGCGTCGCAGCTTGGGTACGGTGGCGTGTTGAACGCGGTGGCGGTGGAGTTTGATACGTTTCATGATGCGGAGTCGAGGGATCCGTATCATAACCACGTGGCGGTGTTGACACGCGGCGCGAACGCACCCGTGCTGTCGTCGCACGATGGCGCGATTGCTTCATCCGTAGACGTCCCGAATTTAGCCGACGGTGAGCGACATTTTGTGCGTATAGAGTACACGCCGGTGTTCATCGCGGAAAACGTCGTGCACAAGTCATTTCGGTCATCCGCGCACTTGCTCGATTTGATGCGAGACTACAAGCACGGCTTGGGGACGCTTAAAATATTCGTCGATAATCTCGGCGACGCCGCGCTCACGGTGCCGATTAACTTAGGGGCATTCTTAGATTTAGACAATGGCCGCGCATGGGTGGGATTTTCCGCGTCGACGAGTCGTTCGATGCAGTATCACGATATTCAGTCGTGGTCGTTTCGCGAGCGGCTCGACGAGCTCGTCGTGGACGAGCTCTGAGCGCGCCTTTGACGCACCCATGGCGATATAGCATAGCAACGACATGTATTTTAGTGCAGATATCTATCATAGTCGCATCACCATCGTCGCGCGCGGCGTCGCCATCGCGCTCGTCGCGCGCGGCGTCAAAAAGATGGTTTCCTCAATGTTCGATCGAGCGTTTCGGAACACCTTTGGGAACACGATTCGTCATTCGTCGACGCGCAGACCCACGCAATGGTCCGTCGCACGTCGACGCGCGCGTCAGCGATGCGCACGACCGCGTTTGCGACGATCTTAGCCGTGCTCGCCCCGCACGCCGCGCACGCCGGCGCGTTCGAAGCCACCGACAAGAATTTTGACTCGGCGGTGATGAACTCCGGGAAGCATGCGTTTGTCAAGTTTTTAGCGCCTTGGTGCGTGTTCGTCGTCGACGCGCGTTCGAGTATGACCCGTGTGTTATTTCTTTTCGCGTCTGTCGTCGTCGATGGGCGTGAAACTCGCGCATCGCGCGTCGAGGCGACAAGATTAGGATGACGCTGAGACGGCGGGGATTTACTGTTACCCGAGCGCGACCGAGGCGACCGAGACTGACGTGTGTGTGTGAAACGTACGATGAACGTAGGTGAGGCCACTGCAAGTCGATGAAGCCAGCATGGGATCGACTCGGTGATGACTACAAGGCAAGCGAATCGGTGATGATCGTTGACGTGGATTGCACGGCGGGTGGGAAAGCGACGTGCTCCAAAATGGGCGTTCAAGGCTACCCGACGATCAAGTATTTCACGGCGGGTGATAAGAAGGGCAAGGACTACAGTGGGGGTCGCGAATACGACGCGTTGAAGTCGTTCGTGTCCAAGACGCTCGATAAGCCGGTGTGCGACGCCGTGACGAAGAAGAACTGCGCTAAAAACGAGGTGGAGTTCTTGACGAAGATGGATGGTAAAACCAAGGCAGAGCTCAAGAAAGAGGTCACGGAAAAGAAGATGGAATTGGAAAGCATCAAGTCTGAGATGAAGGCGGCGACCAAGGAGTATAATTCTAAGACGCAAGCGTGGAAGAAGCGCCAAGCGGTCCTTAACAAGGCGAATCAGCTTCTCGACAAGCTCATCAAGGCGCCCGAAGCCAAGGCTGAATTGTAAAGCCGGCGTTTACTTATCTCGATGACAAATCTATGCGATTGCGCGCAGAGGCTATAGTAATTCGATTTTTGTGACGTCGCGTTTCACAGATCACATAACGTTGATTGAAACGCGACTGATTTATACGAAGATGCAAAGCCGCCTTTCCCGCGCGCGGTCCAAATGATGCAAAATGTAATGAGACAGACGTTGAAAAGAATTAAGAATTTCGCATTAGAACAACAGACATCTATACCTAGTAAGGATCGAATTTTGAGACGCTAATGTTCGCCGGCGTGCTCGTCTTCGCTGTCTTGCGCGTGCACATCGTACACTTCGCGCACGATTTTGGGACCGTTGGATAAGCAGATACCAGAGCGGTCGGCGGTGACGAGGATGGTATCGTCCTCGTTGAACACTCCACGCAACATTGCGTTCGCCAATGGTTGAATCAACTCACGTTGGATAGCGCGTCGAACCGGACGAGCACCATACGCCGGATCGTATCCTTGCTGCGCCAAGTGTTCGATGGCGCTTCTGTCGAGTTGAAGGTTCATGCGCTGGTTGTCGATGCGCTGGGACAACTTTTTGGTCTGAAGTTGTACGATGTCTTCAATTTGCGCGTGCGTAAGAGGCTCGAACACGATGAATTCATCGATACGGTTGACGAATTCCGGTCGGAAGTGCGAGCGCACGTGCTGCATGACGGCATCCTTAACGTTACCCTTGTTCCGGCGCTTGTTGGCGTAGGAAATTTCATCCGACCCCAAGTTGGAAGTCATGATGATTAAGCAGTTGCGGAAAGACACATTGCGGCCTTGGGTGTCGGTGACGTGACCTTCATCGAGAAGCTGCAAGAGCACGTTGAAGACGTCGACGTGCGCCTTTTCAATCTCATCAAACAACACAACAGAGTACGGCTTTTGGCGCACGGCGTCGGTGAGCATGCCACCTTCGTCGTAGCCCACGTAGCCGGGCGGCGCACCGATCAAGCGCGCGACAGAGTGCTTCTCCATGTATTCACTCATGTCGAGGCGGACCAAAGACGTGTCGGAATTGAATAAGTAGTTCGCCAAAGCCTTGGCGAGCTCCGTTTTACCCACACCAGTCGGACCGAGGAACATAAACGACGCCACCGGACCATTCGGGTCGGCGAGATCCGCGCGAGAGCGCTGCACGGCTTCAGCAACAGACGTCACCGCAGCCTCTTGGCCAATCACGCGCTGGTGGAGTTCGGCTTCGAGTTGAAGTAACTTGGCCTTTTCGCTGGACACGAGCTTGGCAACCGGGACTCCAGTCCATCGGCTCACCACCGTGGCGACGTCGCTGTCGGTGACTTCTTCGCGCAGCATGGCGCCACCGTCATTGAGTTCGAGAACTGAGGCTTCAGTCTTGACGACTTCTTCTTGCGCAGTCTTCTCTTGGTCTTCTAATTTATCAACTTCAGCTTCGGCGCGGCCGAGTTCGGCTGCCAAGACGCTCCCCGGTTCAGCGGCGCTCGCTTGCTTTACCTTCATGCGGGCGTTTTCGAGCTTGCGCTTGATGAAAGAATGGTTGGCAAAAGCGCGACGGTACTCGTCTTGGATGCGATGCTCAAGATCATATTTGACTTGCATTTCCTTGCGAGCCTTTTTCTCAATCTTCAAAGCGGCGGCAATCTTTTGAAGCTCCGCGGCAGCGACGTTGGACGATCCCGCGCGCGCTTGCTCGCCGGCGTTTTTGCGCAACAATTGATCGCGCTCCTTCATGAGCTGCGTAATCTTACGATCAGCCATGTCCAGACCTTCTGGCTTGTGCGTTTTCATCATACGAACCGCAGCGGCGGCTTCGTCGAGCAAGTCGATAGCCTTATCCGGAAGCTGACGTCCAGACACGTAACGCGCCGACAATTGCGCGGCGGCGATGATGGCGCCTTCGCTAATCGCAATGTTGTGGTGCTGCTCGTATCGCGGTCGCAATCCACGCAAGATGGACACCGTGTCATCCACGCTCGGCTCTTCAACCGGCACTTGCTGGAATCGTCGCTCGAGCGCAGCGTCGGTCTCAATCGTCTTCTTAAACTTATCCGCGCTCGTGGCGCCGATGCATCGAAGCAAACCGCGACCCAACGCGGGTTTCAAAATCGC
>JACLAB010001639.1_pt1 | contig 11987 bp, 3 predicted proteins | sample 8027921 | NCBI WGS metagenome assembly JACLAB01 (sample SAMN15725117, study PRJNA655200) | protist metagenome | isolation source: fluorescence activated cell sorting (FACS) single amplified genomes of... | place: USA: West Boothbay Harbor, Gulf of Maine | collected 2000-07-19
TATTGTAGATCATCCCATGAGTCTTGTGCTGAACCACGTGCGTCGCCTTGCGATGAAGGCTGACTTCCTCGAAAGGACCAGCTGAGGAGAAAGAAATTGCCAGGGTTTCATCGCCATCATTGATAATTTTCTTTGATTCCGCGGTATCTGACGCTGCACCGATGGTCATTTCCCGAACGCTCTCATCATCAAGCGACTGATGGCATCGTTTTTGAGAAAGTTGTCGGGCACTCGGTATTTCATTCAAAGGTATACCACTCTGATCGCGACGAGCCTTTTGATGAATAAAAGTCCAACCACCTGTACTTTGCATACCGGTTCGATAAACTGCGACTTTCTTTCTACTCTGTGACTTAAAATTACGACGCGATTTCCAAATCGGTGCTGGAGAAATTACCGCGTTGTCCGTCAAGTCTTCACGGATGCAAACAAACGAGTCCAAAGGTGGCTTCTTCACGCCATCAATCGCAGCGTTGCCGACAGCAACATATCCCTCCGGAGCTATGGGCGTCCAAAACGAAAGTGCCGAACAATCACTTGCCCACAGAAGTTCGAAATCTTTGGGGAAAGCTGTGGCGGGATGCGTGTCGGTGGAGTTGTGTGTGACAACAGCCATGAGTGCACTTTGTGGGGCGGTTAAACCTGCGACGAGGACAGTACCAAATGGTACCAGACTATAATCATAATCTCCCTCAGGTTTGTCGCGGAAAAAGTTGTACCTCGTCTCGAGCTCATGTTTAGAAGGTGCACAGGGAGTCCATACACTTATTGAATCCTTCACTTTGTACGAGCCTTCACTGCACCATGTTTCCTTGAGATCATTTGTACGACACACAACCAAAGGAGGCCTTGACCGTTCAAACGTATTGGAACGATCCTTTACTTCACGCGACAATGACGGAGTTTTAGTAGACAGATGTCCGATTGGATGCGCCGCCAGCCCTTCAACCACATGTGCACGTAACTTAACTTGTACAGCTTCACCATTGCCGTCGTTGCAGTCAACCCAGCACCCAAGCTTGCTTCCAATCCACCCGTTTCTCTGATCATAAATCGGCGCTGAAAGAGTACCAGATGTGCTCTTCGATTCCCCATCAGCGTCAATGTAAGTAAATTCAACACGGATGTCTATGGCTTCATTGTGTAAATACTCTTGGTGGCCTGGGAGTCGTGCCAGTGGGTGAGGAATCAACAAGCTCACGGCACCATGGAACTTTCCGATTGGTAATGGTGCCACTTCGAGACTTTTCAAGTCATCGTTCCAAATACTGAATGTTAGTTTTGGATACAGTCGAGTGTTTGCTGATTCTTCGATTGCCAGTATATCGACGATGATATGCGCCACAGTGAGTCGCTCATCGTCTGTATTTGGATTGACTTTGTCGAAGTAATGCATGGCTTCACGAGTGACATGCTTACTTTCAGATGACACGGCACCACTAGTGAAATCGTCTTCATCCTGATTGTCAAGAAGCTGTGATCTAATGACTTGGCCAGACGGAACTTCTTCAATTGCACCGTGCGGCGCTTGCACCCATATACTTCGGCCGGTACTGTTGAAGACTTCTTCCTTCTGCAACGATTTGGAGTAAACACTTCGTGCAACGTGAAATTTCTCCTCATCTGGAGCTCTTAACATGACTATAGCGTTGATCAACTCATTCAATAGAGAATGTGTGATCAAAAATTTTAGCGTTTCTTGACTTGCACATGAGAAGTATGTCGCTGTTGGGCCAGCAAGAAATCCATCATTTTGAGCTTTTTTCATCAACAGTGAGACGTTCCAGGGTTCGATAACGGGTTCAATTGCATAATTCAATCGATAGTTACGATGTGAAACACTCAACTCTGTGTCTACAGCGATATTCAGCATTTTTGATTGAGTTTCACATTTGATCGCAACCTCACGTAACTGGAGCAGCATGAATACCTGATTCCGCAACTGACGCTCGAATGCAAGAGCAACATGGACGCTGGGAATAGATATTTGGGCTTGAAAGCTTATGAGAGACTTGCGATTGAGCACCTTTTCGCATATGTACCCGACGCTGGAGTCAAAACTTATCGACTTGGATTCTTTATCTGTGTTGATAGAGACGCGTGTGGCGACAAAATTACGCGTGCATGTGTTTGTCTCCCAAAAGTAAACGTCATAATCAGAAGCTTCTCGGTGATCCCATTTCGCGTCATCAACTCTAATTTGCCTGTTGCTCATCTCTTGCACTAAGTCTTGACGAATGCACACAATGCGGTGGTGACTTGGCTTTTCACTTCCCGTTGTTGCAACAAATCCGACTGCGACAAAACCCTCCGCTGGGATGGGTTTCCATATACTTAGCTGATGCACATCATTAAAGCTACGATGTACCAGGTCATAGTCATCTGGATGCTGAAAAACTTCTGTGTCTGCGGCAAATACGCGAGTGTTTAATGGTGGGAGCTCACCAGCCGCGATACAATCACCAGTCGATACAAATCCTTCCGGACAATCAACCTTCCAAAATCCAATATAAGACGAGTTGCGATTGCGACCGGTCCATATCTTTGTAAAGTCTACACTTGTTATACATTGAAACATCGAATAGTCGATTTCTTTAGCTTTCTTTCTCTTCGTCATTGTCTCATGAAAGCCTGGCGGCGAGCGAATGTCAAGGCGGTTTGGCGGATCACGAGAATCAACAATGTTGCACCCTTGAGCCTGGTTGCCAAGTTGCCACATCGTTTTAGCTCCTCCTGAGAATTCGCCGTAAAGAGGAAATGTTGCTAGCGCTGAAGCTAGACCAGAGTTTGTCACGAGTTCTTGACGAATGCAGCGTACGCAACGTAACGACGGAACATCATCAACGGATGTTGACGCAACTACACCCAAACTTACGAAACCCGGCGGTGCGATTGGGCGCCAAAAGCAAGGTGCATCACTTCCGTCAATTTTCTCAAATTTTAACGGGAGAGCGCAAAGTGCTGGACTATCACGCACAATTGTAACTGAAGTATCAGGTGCTCCCTGTCCTGGTTTCACAACATCCGCCAACGATGCGTAACCATCTCGCACGACTGGTCTCCACACCGTGTACGCTGTATTATCTTGATTTTTCATGATGAGTACCATAGCCTGATTACTTTCATCAGATGCTCCTCCCCAAACGCATGCGAAAGTTGCACATTTTAAAAGCGGTGCGACAGCCAGTGCCTGCGCCATAGTTTTGCTAAAGTGACTCAACACAGCCAACCTGTGCGGGGTCACTTCCACAATAATTGGTGTCGTAGAACCCGTGCAGTGTTTAACACCTCCGTGATTTACGATGTAGACTGTTGCAGATAGCGGTTCGAGGAGCGAGGGTGTCATAGTATCAGTTGTGCGAAGACGCCGTACCTTGCCCGTCATTTTTGTGTTGAACGCAGAGTCCCGTTCAAACTGGTACGCGAGCCCAAGCATCACATCAAGTTGATCACACTCCTCTTCACCGTTTATAGTGAAGTGCAAGCAAGAAGCATCCACGGAAACTACCAAAGGCTTGAGATCTCTAGGCTTGTCTGTCCCCTTGGGCCGCGTCGTCCTCTTTTTCACAACTGGTGGCAAAATAGTGTTCAATGCGCTACGATCGACGTCTACAAACTCAACTGCCGCGCCAAACGAATAACTTGCTCCGTGAGACATTTTGATAAATCGCGCTAAAGCAGAAGAACTACATGCAAACTTGATATTTTCGAATTTCAGCATTGATCCGTAACCAATGATAATTCTCGGTAGCGTCTCGGGTAATATAAGAATTTCTGAATCCTCGACAATTACCTCGTCGTGATTATCAACAAAATACACCGTGTGACCATTGCCATTGAGATTGTACGAACCACTGTGTGACTTGAAATCATCGGCAAGAAGTCTAGTACACTGTGTAAGAGCAACGTCGCCGCTCAAGGACGTATCCCGACCATTCAAGCAATTAAAGTCTTTCGGAAGTAGTGAACCAGCAGAAAGTTCGCCTCCTAATTCACCTGAAGTAAACGTTCGCAACGTATCAAGATAAACTCCTACTCGTAAATCGATATGGACCGGTTGAAGAGACAATCGCAATCGTGTTTGTTTCACGTCATCATCAAGTTTGAGTCGCACCAACGGCGAATGTGCCGTACCAGCTTGAAGTATGTGTCCGATATTGCGGCCATCTTCACTTGAATTGTCTTCGACAATCAATCTTTGAAGGATGACATCCATCTCCATCGTCTTCCTATTGTTCAGATCTTTTACAGCAAACATCTGTATTTTGTATAACTTCGCAGTAGAAATTGGACGTTGGCGCATTTGCTGCTTGAACATGGATAGTTGCACACTTCCAATACTCGCAGAGTATTGCTTTGAACGTACTCTAGGCGTTAGGACTATTTCAGTCTCTTTTGGCGGAACCTTACCCCATATGATTGGGTTTACTGCTGAAATCCGCTCTTTCGCTTCAGCGTTCTTGATCACATTTATGCAATCAGAAATACACCGCACGTCGGCTCCAGATACATCGAGAGATATCGGCTTAATTTTAACTTCGAACGCGTCATCGATTTGATTGATCACACCTCCCGCATCATCCACTCGACTTACGATGGAACCGGAAATTTCAAGTGGCTTACGCGCCATTTGTGATTCTTGATGTCCATGCGCCTTTGTTGCCACTGTGATATGGTTCAACATGAATTGCATCTTTTGATACGTCAACGTCTTTCCAGCAACCTGTCCGGTGTGAAATCTTTTAGTTATCTCAAGATTTCCGGGTAAGATGATAGTCTTCGGAGCGCTTTCAAGGATTCCGGGAAGAATTATAGTCGGTGAATCCATCTTCAGCGTCAACCTGGACTTTTTCTTAATAAAGCCGGGTCTCGGTTTGTCAGCTGGGTGAATGAACTTCGGCATGTGATCCGGTTGTACCGGTGGCATGAAAGATCCAAGATATGCAAACGACGCTTGCAAATCTGGAGTCCAGATCACATCAAGACCGCCAAGCTCTATGTTAAGCATAGTATCTGCACCATCGGCTTCTTCTCCCGCGTCGTAAACAACATTCTTGAGAAGTAATATGTTAGGCACGTCTTTCGATGACGACTTGACACTCCATTCTTCCATTTTGCTCGCTGCTACCTTAACATCACCAATCCTAAGATCCGTCTGGCGAGTCGGAGAACTGATTGCCGTCGTCCACAGTACACGCTCAACATATAATGTGCCAGCTTTTATTTCATCTCGTGAAGGTTGATTGTAGTACATGTGCGCAGTCACAGATGTGAACTCGCAATCGATCCTACGAGACACCTTTCTAACGAGCGCGTTATTCACCAAGACTTTTGGTGTCAGCTTAGGCAGGACTTTGTGAAGTCTCCACGTCGGAGGTCTTAGTCGAAACTTGCAAAAAGAGATCAAACCAGTGAGTGTGCTTCTTCCGACGTCGAAAATCACATCCCCAAGCTTAATGCGTACATCCGCTGTCACGCCGTCGTAATCAGGATCATGCTCGCTTCGCACGACGCTTGTAATAGTAAGAAAATCCACGCCTTCAAGCACCTCTCGGGGACGTGCAGTAACGATCTCTTTGCCGTACGCTTGAGCTGCGTACATATCATACAGCATAAGTGAATTCGCTCCGATGAATAATTCCGAAGAGGTTCTTGACCGCTCCGATTGAATAGTCAACTTTCCAAGCACAAAATCCACAAATGGACGCTCGTGGCTGTCGTCTTCTGGATCCCAGGCTTGCTGTTCTTCGGCAGGGTGAGGTTTCAACGGGGCAATCATATGGAGTGCAAACTGCTCAAACGCAATTTGCATTCTAAAGTTAACCTTTGATCGAATACTATCGTTTGTTGACGAAGACGACTCATCCTCTGCAGATAAAAACCTCGCTCGCGAATTCTCACGCGCGATGGTGTTGATTTTATCATACCATGATTTGGCAAGTGAATAAGCCGCATCTTGCGTGAACTCGCCAGCATCAAACCGTATGATAACCGCATGTTGCGAACTTATGGCATCAGCTAGAGCGGACTGTGAGAGAACTACCTTGCCGACAACAAGAACATTGGCATTTAGTCCAAGATCCTGGCAAATGTCTTTGCGCAGTTTACTCGCCCCCGCAGTGCCAGTCAAGTCCATGCGAATATTCTGACGCTCGTGATCATCAGTGATGTCTACGATGAAGAAAGACTTTGAATCAATCGCAATCGTAGCTGTTTTCCATTTGAACTCGCCAAGTTCATCGTATTGAAGAACCGCGACATTCAACGCCGGCGTATCATGCGTCTTTGCTCCCTCCGCAGTTTTCGTGTCCTTGACGCCGCCATCATCATGCTTGAGCGTTTTAATTACTCTATTCAAATTATGCACTCGTATTGGTGACAAATCAATAGCACATTTGGGTACGTCAATGCTCAAAGCCATGTTTGGATGCTGTGAAGCGTGATCCAGATTTTGAACATACGACAAATCCACCGACATTGTATGCAAAAATGGTAATGCATTCGCGTCAAGCTGAAAAGACACGGGGTCATACTTGGATCTAATCGTATCAATGTCCCAGCATCCTTGGATGAATCCAGCCGACAGACCTCGAACACGAATGCGGTAAGCATTATGCTCATCTTTAGCGCTTTTTGGGACGCCTACAGAACTCGGACGAACTGACTTGACAGTAACGGATCCAAGATCAATACAAAGATTCACAACATCTCCGGATGCGGGTAAGACGATCAAAGGCGCATGTATATTCAAATCCAATTTCATTCGAGGCTTGATCTTAAAAGAATGAGACTTTTGCACCAACGCGTCGGTATTGCTCTGCTCTTTCATGTCATCATCAAAAACGTAGGACTTGATGTACGATTTTGTGATTTGGTGACGAGTAGCTGTCGCAGCGACACGGTCCAGAGGCTCTCGCAAAACATTAACAAAAACCTTTTGCACTTTGGCTCTGACAAAAATTTCTTCGTCAGTTTCAGGATCACCTTTGATCATCTGCAGCTGTACTGCGGCGTAGTCTACGGACTCGGTGCCCCAGAGGATGTCGCGAGAAGCATCACCTGAAGGTAAGATACGCGCAGCATTACCGTTTAAATCGATCAATTTACCCTCAGGCGCCGTAGCAATAACGTTCTGAATCAATAGTCTCTGCTCAGATACGCTTCCCCCCATGCACTTCCCGAGTAAGACGTGACTAATGGAAATTCTGAAAATCTCTCGCTCATCCTCTCCAACGATTTCATCATCAGTCATGGTCACGAAAATATCTGGAATGCTGACACTCAGTCTTTTGTTATTTCGTACGGTTTCTTCTCTCAGCAACGTCTTATTGCGTTCTTGCAAATCCACAGCTTCAGCCAATTCGTTCCATTCCTGCATTGAATTTGCACCACCTCGTGACGCTTGTCTGTGCATCTTGACAAGCTGAGCAGAGTCCTTCTTATCAACTGCCCCAAACACGGGCTTAATTATCATTTTGCTGACGTTGAGTACATTTTTCATGCCACCCCCTGCTAGTTTAAATAGGGTTCCAACTACGACAAACTTGTTCCCATAACGTCTCAAGCGTTCTCGTACTACGGCGGCGCGCAAACCGTTCGATTTGCGATACTCCTTGTGGGCCAGAATTCTGAATAGTACTATGCTTTGTACAGGCAAGCCATATTCAAGCTTATCGAGAGTGGAAGAATCTCCAATCTTGATTTTTGGTGGCCAGTACTTATTCCTCTGCGCAGATTTATGCAAAACCATGCACTCTGGAGGCGGAGGAGCGCGACGCAAATGTTCAAGATACAGCGGTATGTAACTCGAACGTGCCTTGTTTATCTGTATCATCTTCTCGATGCTCAACTCAAAGTCTAAGCCGCGTCGTTTACGGACCTGCTGAACGTGCATTTTCACGCATTCGATCGCAAACTTCCACCACGCGCGCCTGTCATCCATGACTGTCACCTTTGGACGCAAGAAAACGTACTCGTGACGAATACGACTCAGTTTAATCCTAGTATTCAGCGCCCAGAATACTTTAAGTTGACTCGAGCGTATGTTGATACGAATAGCATCCATATTCACCTGAAGTTGATGCATCGGAGATTTTGATTCGATGTCGTTTTGGCCACGGCGAACGTACATTGCGTTCCCTTGTATCGGACCAAAAATATACGACTCAGGTGCTGCGAGTGCTTTGCTACGGGTTAAAGAGGTTTGACCACGCATTGAAAATACACTGGACATGCGGCGAACGAAGTCGTCGTGCGATATACTAGCCCATCCATTCGGTACATCCGCGATGATGGATTCAGAACCAAAATCTGCGTACGCGCCCATGCGTTCCAATTTGACCAACTTTCGCAGTTTTTCGTCAAATCCACCCACTTGAAACGTCGCAGCTAACGTGTCAGCCACTGTTGACAGCGATAGATCTTCAAGGGTGAATCCCATCGCACAAGGAATCTTACTATCGCCGTAAGTATCTTCAATGCGCACGTGAATCTTTGAAATTTCCACAATCACATTCGCCATAACCACATCGATGATCCCAGCTACGCCTTTCTTCCGCTTCTCCGCGACAGCTTTTTGCTGACTCTCATCATCGCCAGCAATATCCTCTTCTAAAGTATCCACCTTTATCGCCGGATTGCACTTCAACCACGCCTGTTCTGCGGCGTTGGCCGCCGCGCGCGTCGCGTTTGCCGCCTTTGCCTTCACTTTTCTATCTCTATCTTCTCGCGTCTCTTCCCTCGACGACGCCCCAGTCGGGTCAATCTCACCAACAATATACACCCCATTAAACGTCACGCGCACTGGCTCTTTCCCTAACCGCCGCCACGGCACGCGCACGCGTAACTCCTCCACGAATCCGCGTCTCGCCGCCAACGAAGGCTCATCCAACATCACCGTCAACGCCTCCGCCTTCACCTTCACCTTGCGTATGATGACATCCCCATTCAACACCCCCACCCGCACGTCATCAGGATCGATGCCCTCGAGCACCGACCCCAAATACTTGTTCAAAACCGACGTCAACTGCTTCTCAAACATCCTCACCGCGCCACCTCGTGCTCGTGTCTCACGCAAAATCGACGCAGCTCACCCACGCGCGCGCGCGTGCACCGCCCTCGAACGGCGCGAACCGATCGAACGCGTTCGTCCGCGCCCTCTGCGCGCGCGACCGGCGTCGTTCGCGCGCGGTGTCGGCGTGTGAGGCCGGGGCAACCGCGCGCACCAACGGTATTGGTCCGCTTGTAACTTGTCCGTTGGCGGTGTCCCATGCACCGCGCCATTGCTCGTCGCTCGACGCTCGACGCCCCCGTCCCGCGCGTGACACACGTTGACGCGCACACCGAGCGATGCTACCACCGCCGCGCGGCGGCCCTGGCGCCCCGCGCGCGCTGAGCGGGTCGTTTAATCATCATCATCATTCCAGCCACCACCAGGCGCAACGTCGGCACGCGCGGGGACAACGGCGCCGTGAGGTGTCGTACCGGCGCCGGGCCACGCCCGAAGGCGCGCCAGCGAGCGGTGAGAGCGCCGCGGGCGATGGCGGATGGGGCGGATGGTGGAACAAGGCGCAAGACGTGGCGAAACAAGCGACGAAAGCCTCGCGCGGGTGGGCGTCGCAGACGCAAGACGCGCTGACGACGCAAGTGAATGAAAAGGTCAAGTTATTGACGCCATCGATGGAGGTGGCGGTGGATCACTTTGGACCGACGGCGCGGCAGATTTCCAAGTTGCTGAAACCAGTGACGGAGCCGATTAAGAAACAGTGGATGACGTATAAGCCCGAGACGCGACGGATGATAAAGGGTGGGGGCATCGGCGCGTTTGTGGGTAATCTCATCTTGGGTTGGCCCGCGAGAAGCGAACGGAAGGCGTTACAGAAAAAGGTGCGACGGATGGAGATGGAGCGCACGAAGATGTTGGTGGATGATTTTTCGCTCGAACGCGAAGTGTTGACTTTGAATGCGGAGAATAGACGGTTGGAGAAGCGCGTATTGCGGGCGGAGATGGCGCTGAATGCTATTAAACGCAGATTGAGCGAGTACGTGGTGACGCCAAAGGATGATGCGCACTTTGCCGACCCGCAGCTCGTGCACGCGCTCCCGGGCGCGCCTTGGGCGAACAGTCTGATTGACGCCGTGGCGAACGGCGGAACTGAGCCCAAGGAGTCCGCGCCGCCGGCGACGATGAATAATTCAGTTTCCACCAAACAGCGCATCGACTCAGTGAAGGCTAAAGCAAAGAATGCGGTAGATTCGGGCAAGGGTTCGTCGTGGAGTCGCCGCGACGACGCTTGGGCCTTGGCCGCCACCATCGCCAGCGAAGAGGCTGGAAGCGATGGCGGCGAGCGCCCGACGGCTTTATAATCACCAGCGCATACGCACAACTTGTTTGATGAAATAATAAAAAAACGCAAATCGTATACATGCCAACACGCTCGCTAATCCTAATCGTTATTAATCGTTTCTACAGTTCAAGATACATTTCTCAATTGTTGTCTGACTCTGCGACAAACGCCTTCATCGCCGCGAGCTGCGCAAGTTCATCTTCTTCCAGCAAATCATACTCGGCAGCATCTTCGAGACGTCCGATGGCTTGTTGCAACGGCTTTTCTGGATACGACACGCCGCACGGCATTCCATTCTTGCCGCCATTCAATGCGACAAAGAAGAGCTCGGCGACCGCGCGAGGCGCTTGCGCCTTGAGCACCGCCGGTAACATATACGTCAAGCTCTTTGCGTTCGCCCCATCGTTTGCGTCAAAATCTCGCCCGTAATACCAATTAAACGCATCCAGAGTTTTATATCCCGTTTCGCTCTCGCCTTTTGCCTCGTAAAATAATACTAGCGCTCGTTCGAGACGCGTCTCGACGTAGCGAATACGCGCCGCGTCGTACGCCGCCACTTCAACCATAACTTCTCTAAACGCCTTGTACCCGACGCTTTGATCCCACTTCTCGCTCGCCCTAGCGGCATCCTTTAATGCCTTCAAATTTTCGCCAATCGCCAACCACGCATCGTACGCCTCGACGACGCGCGCCGTCGCTTGACTCTCAGACGTAGCCGCCGCGTACGGCGCCGACGGCTTAACTTTTGCCGCAATTTTCGCCGCCTCTTCGCGCGCCGCTTTCTCCTTCAAGAATTCTCGTGTGTCTTCGCGTTTCTGCACTTTACGCGCCTGTAGTCCAATCGCGCGTCACGATCGAGCTCTCGTCAGTTCCGTCCAGTCCCGTCGCGCGCGCGCGAGTCGCACCTGTCTACTGCTCGCGTTACGTTTACATCGCACCACGAACGTCGTCGCTCCTCCACACGACGCGAGCATCGCGCGCTGACATACACCGCACACCCCGCGCACGCGCTACACGGCTCGTAGCGCCCGTCCTCGGTGACTTTCGCCACGCGCGTGCGCGTTTATGAGGAAGAACCTCTCAAAAGGATCACTGGAGCTACAAAACTACAATCGCTAAAACTCGCTAAAACTACTCGGTGCGCCCCGCGTGGGCGCCGTCGCGCGCGTCACGCGCCGTCTAGGCATCACGCGCGGTCACTTGGCGCCGACTTCGGCGTAGGGTTTCAACGCGCTCGCGGCGAAGCCTTCCGGGACGGCGTACTGTGGAAGCTTCCACTTGAGCGTTTTAAACCCACCGTGTTTCGTGCGCGTGCCGACGTTTATCGCGCCTTTGCCTTTGTAGAAACCCTTCTTCGCGATCTTTGTGGTGAGCATGTTGAACCCGACGCGACGGGCGCGACGGGCGAACGCGATGGGGGTGATGAACACCATGCTGAAGCCGCGCGTCCCTTTCTGAGGTTTTAACGTCGAGCGCGCAAACGATATATGACGAGACGTGTGAGAAGAACTCTTTGGTCTTTCTTTATTAAAGCCTAGCTAAAGTCTAAATGTCGCCGAGGAAGAGCGTGCTGAAATCGGAAGATCCGAAGACATCAGCCGCGCCGATGGTGGCGACGTCGGTGTCGACGTCGTCGATGGT
>JACLAB010013823.1_pt1 | contig 11980 bp, 9 predicted proteins | sample 8027921 | NCBI WGS metagenome assembly JACLAB01 (sample SAMN15725117, study PRJNA655200) | protist metagenome | isolation source: fluorescence activated cell sorting (FACS) single amplified genomes of... | place: USA: West Boothbay Harbor, Gulf of Maine | collected 2000-07-19
TCTCACTAACGTTCTGAAAGTTGGCTACGAGGAACTTAGGCTCGCCATTATCCACATAGGCAAGCACGGCGCTCTTCGCGACTTGGTTCTGTACACGTGAAAAAGACAGGAGGTCTCGGCCGGAAATGGTGCGACGTCTTACCACGCGCACGGTAGCAGTGCTGTGACTGTTGCTGGGGTCTCCTCCTCGGTAGATGTTGTAGTCACCACCGTAGACGTGCCCAGGCCCCACAAAATACCCGCGTTCTTGGCAGTCACCGAATACCGCAAGCTGCACCTCTTCATTTGTCAGACGCTTTGTGGGGAGAATAAACTTAGTAATCTTAGAGAAAACTGACGCGATTCCAGCGAAGAATCCACCGCTGTTACGGGCTCTCTTAGCGGGAGGGGCTGCCTCTGCTGCTGCTTTCGCGGCATCATCATCATTGTCAGCAGCATCACCATCTTTATTATTGCTGTCCTCCTCGTTATTCTCGTCGCTGTCTGCACCGCGCTTTCTCTTCCCCTTCCTCTTCGTTTCACTGCTACTGCTTTTACTGCTTTTACTGCCGCTGCCACTGCTCTCCGACCCATAATTGTGGAAGCCTTTGGAGGCGAGATATCGCTTCTGCTCCGGCCACAAGAGTATAGGAAGCAGGTAGTCCTCTGAGGCATTGTCTGCCTTGCCCTTGCTGAAGCTTCCGTACGCAGTCTGCTGCACGTCTTTCGCCCCCACGAACGAGGGCCACATGCGCTGCTTGACGAACAAGTCCTTCATCTGGGTCATGTTCCAGAGAAGGGAGTACTCCTGGTTTTTCTCAACTGCACTCATCGTCTGTGGTGCAGTGCGTAGATCAAAGAAGACACTAAGATGCGTTACGGATGCAGGGAAGGTGTAAAGTGGCCTCTTGTTGGTCACACTTAAGATGTTTGTCGTCCTAGGAGGAGTGCGGCGGGATTGTAGAAAAGTTGAAGGAGTTGTAAAAGGTCCCCAGCGTTTCAGAACTAGTTAGTTTTGGCCTAGACCCGCTTCAATAACCACATATACCCCATCCCGTACGATAACACCGTAAATATGGCAGGACGTCAAAGAAATACAAGCCTCGAAATTATTCAGAGCAAGGCGGACTCCATCAGGGCTCTGAATCTGGACGCTGTGGACGCGGATTTGGCGGGTGCGGATGCTGATGAGGCTCGAAAGCGTTGCAGCAGCTTTGCAGAGGAGAGGACCCCGGAGGATGATGAGGCAATTGCGGCTGCCATTGAGGAAGTTGAAGAAGAGATGACCAAGGCGTCTACCTGGATGGATATACTTAACTTAGGGGTCGTCATGGTCGCGGTAGCGGGCGGAATCTACTACCTTCAGATCAAATAGACGAAGAAACAGGGCGATCGTCACATGGCTGATGAGAGGGGGAGAGAGGGAGAGAGAGAACAAAGTCTAATTATTTGTACCATGTGATAACTTACACATCCACACGTCGTCGTAAATCATAATCATAATCATAACCAGCGGCAGCAGCAGCAGCGTCATCATTCCTTCGAAGAAGAGGAAGAAGTGATGGAGAGCCACTTGCCGATCACGCCGAGGGCCACCACCCTGCTCTGCAGCAACAGCCAGTTCCAGTACCCCTTCACATTAGCATTGACACCCCCCTTCCTCTCCTCCTCGAACAGAACATCCGCAGTCACCGCTGCAACAATTTTGGTCGTGTTCACGGGAGCCCCAAGTTTTCTATCAAGGTGGCGCAGGCAGTCATTTGTCTTGAGCAAAAGCAACATCTGCGAATCCACCCTGCCCAGTAGCTGCACTATATCCTTGAAGTACTTGTTCGCGTACGCCTTGAGCATCTCGCTTTCCCCCTTGGTGGTTGAGTTCCCTTTGAGCCTATCACGGTCCTGATTCACTACGTCGTCCCAGGGCCGCATGGTCAGCATGGCAGCCAGCAGCGTGTACGCTGGCCCGACATTCATTGCGTTGCAGGTGTCCCTGATGCCTTTCTCATCGCCCATGACCAGCGATCGCCACAGGCGGCAATAGCTCATGCGAAACGTGTCTCCCAAATCTCGATACAGCCCGTGATCAAGCAGCACCACACATGCTTTTCCCCTCTTCTTGGCGTGGGGTCGCACGAGGATATTGCCTTCGTGGGGATCACAGTGGACGAAGCCGTGACGATACATCTGCTCACAGAAAACACGGCTCACAGTAGATGCGATTTCCCCAGTGCTCAGACCCCACTGGTTCTTGATGGTGCGAGTATCGGTCACGTACACTCCCTCCTCATAATCCATCGTTAGCACCCGTTTAGTACACGCGTGGTCATGCACTCGAGGGATCACGAGGTCGCCACTGTCGATGAACTCCCGCAGATTGTGCTTGGCTCTGAGCAGATTGGCTTTCTCGCCAGTGAAATCGAGTTCTCGAGGCAAATTATCGTTCATTTCCTTAGTCAGCCAGCGGTAGGAGAAGCCGTCGAAGACATCAGAGAGACGGTCCACTATGACAGTGATGGCTCTCATGTCCATGTGCGACTCGCGCAGCAACCCCTCATGCTGCACCTTGATCGCAACCTTCTGTTTCCGCTTCTTCTTCTTGTTGCTGCTGTTGTTGTTTTTGTCACTGTTGTCGTGATGATTATCTTCACGCAAGACCCCGACGTGGACCTGGGCCAGAGACGCAGAGGCAATTGGCGTCTCCTCTATGCTCTCGAACAGATCGCGCCAGTTGTCCCCTAGGTCCTGTTTCAGCACACGCTGCACGCCCTCCCAGGGTGTGGTGGGGGTGTCAGCCAGCAGTGATGACAACACTTCACCATACTCCTCGGGAAGGACGTAGTCGAGCATTGCCAAGTGCTGCCCCAGCTTGATGTAAACCCCCTTGTTCTTGGCGCACATATCACGCAACCGCACGGCGTTGCGCTGGTGCACGGGCCCATAGCCAGAGGCGGAGGAGAGCGAGGCCAGATTATCAGACACTTGATCCATCTCGATGCGATTGTTTGCAATCTTCTTCGCCATGGCTTCGCGCACAGATGCATCCTTCGTCGTCATCTGCACGATTGTATCTTTCTCCTGATCCTCCTGAAGCTGCTTCAGCCTCTCTGTGGCATCTGCGTATTCCCTCTCCGCACCGCTCTTGCCCCCACTGTCCTTGAATATCTTCTCCTTGGCCATGTGCAGACTGTAGCTGCTCGTCATCACTGCGACAGTTGACACCAAGCGAGCGATCCTGGTCGCTGCTTGCGCCTGACGCCTCGCATCATCATCGGCAACGATATACAGGGAACTACCCGCAGCCGCAGCTGCAACAGCCACCTTTCTCATAGTATTAGCCAAAGTAGAATCTAGTGACGAGGCAGGCGCTTCTGGACTCTCACTGAAGTAGAGGGTAGTCGCACTGCGGGAGATGTAGCTGTTGTTGTAGCCTAACTGGGAATTCGCTGATTTGGAATTCCTCTAGGTCAATAAACGGCGACCTAATTGCTACAAATGCCCATATGGAAGTGTCCAAGTCCTCGTACGAGATTTGTTCGAACAGTCGGTGGTTTGTAGTTTTCCAATGGTCCGATTCCTTATTCGCTCTGTGGTGGCAATGGCAAGAATCCACTCCCATTGGAGTGGGCTCTGTTCACGAGAACGGATACCACAAAAACTCGTGTTGTATACAAGATGTCACATAGTATTGTACTCACACGTCACTTACTCACTCTTCCTCCTCCTCCTCTAATGAGGATGTGCAGGACACATCAAGGATGCCTCCTGAGGCCGTCTTCGTTCCCTTCTTCATCCTGCCACCACCGCTGCCCTTCTTCCCTTGCCGGGGCGTGGCAGCTTTCCTGCTCTTGGCCGCCTTCCTTGCCTCTTGCTGCTTCAGCAGTATGTCAGCAGCGTCTTCTTCCTTGGCAAGTCTGGCCTTCTCCTCCTCCTCCTCCTCCTCTGGATTTGCCTTGACCAGCACTGTGTAGTCCGCATGCCCCGACACGCCGGCACTGTCGGCACTCCCCGTGTTCTTCTTTACTACCCGGGCCACCACCTTTTTCCCCACCGGACCCACGTACGAGCGCCACTCCTTCGGATGTACCACCCGCAAGCTAGGGTTGTCGCCCTTGAAGGGGTAGTCCCGGATAGCCAAAATGGCTCCGGTCTTCTTGTCTTTCACGGCAAATTTCTTGTAGGCACGCAGCTTCAGCCACGTCTTGAACTCAGCGTCGGCTGCTCTCTTCTTGCGGCGCTTGTCACGGCTTTCCTTCTTCTGCTTGTTAGCCTCTTCCTTGTCCTTCACGCGCAACGATTCAGCCTTGGCTTTCTTCCACAACAGGTGCTTGGCCAGCCTCTGCTGCTCTGCCTCAGCGTCTGCCAGCGCAGTGCCAATACGACCCGCCACTACATCAGCGTCATCGGAGGCATCCACAGCAGTAGGCTGCGCACTGCCGCTACTGGTAGCGCTGGTCATGGAGGCTGAAGGGCTGCCCCCAGCACGGAACCATCGACCCTTGCTACTGCTGCCGCTATTTTTAGCACTAGCAGCACTGACGTCTTTACCACCGAATCGACCGATGGAGGTATTGCCACCGAAAGCAGTCTTCTTAGTGCTGTTATTACCACCACTGCCACTGCCACTGCCACTGCCGGTGGTGACACCGTCACGGGTGGGCAAGGCAGCCTGGGCGGCGGCGGCAACAGAAGCCTTGTACTTGCCGTAGCTAGATCGGAGGCGCTCCCCCGCGCGCACACGATAGCCCTGCACATCCCTGTGCGTGCTGCTAAAGTTCTGGTGGCGCCAGTCTAGCCACACTACAAACGGGCACACCCCTTCGAAGTTAGAGTCACGGCAGTAGGTCAGGTACTTCCACAACAACTCCTTAGTCAACTGGCCGTGCAATCTCTCTTCGGCACGGAGCTCCTCGGCCTTCTCATCGACCAGCATTTGCCGCACTTGCTGCTGCTGCAGACGTAACTCCTCGAATGACAGTGCAGGCGACTCCTGCCTGGACTTGTACCTGTGAGGTAATGAGTGATGCGAGTATTGTGTCGGTTGGTGATTGATTGAGGGGGTAGGAGATGATGGTTAGACATCATGTCGTATCAGAGAATGCAAGCAGGAAGCAATAGATGGATAAGAGAGAGACAGAGACATCACAATCAAGAAAAGAAGGAAGAACATAGAACATAATACGTACTGCTTAGCATGCTGGCGTAAGGCAGTGCGGAGTTTGTGTTGGAAGTCATTCGATGCATCAACGTTCCCCACCCACCGCTGCACCCGCAATAGCACCTCCTTTTCAAGATAGGCTTGGGGTACTACCACCCCGCGGTGCGTGTGTGCATGGTCACCGTGTAGACTGGCGCTGCGTGCATACCCACTAACCAGGTTGTCGAGCTCGTGGTCGCTGATAAAGAAGTATTTGCCTGCGAGGGCCTTGCGGAGAGCGCGCGGCATCGGCAACTGGCCGTCCCCATCATCCTCCTCATCATCCTCACTGTCATAGTCACTGTCTTCCTCCTCTCCACTCTCTTCCTCCTCTCCAGCCTGGGCGGCGATCGCTGATGATGCAGCGCGCTTGCTTTCTCTGTCTCGCTGGCTTCTCGACTGGTGAGTAGTGATGCCCGTGGAGGGCACTGCTCGGAGGATCTCTAGCCCGGCAGCCGTTGGCACTGTCTTACGAGTAAGACGCAACAGATGCAGGTAGTCACGTAGCCACATGGCGCTGAGTTTGCCCTTCCAGACAGCCTTCTCCTTACCAGGTACGGACACACTGTTGGCTGCGGCCTGCATCGATTGGCGCAGGTTGGAGGCACTGCTCACACTCACACCGGCACTGAGACCACTCACACCACTGATGGTACTACTCCCTGTAGTAGTGCCAGGGGAGCTGCCAGCCGGAGAAGTGCCATGCTGCTGCTTGCTGATACCGGTGCTACTGCGGCCGGACACGGCGCTGTTCAGTGTGACGGCTGATGGGGAATAGGCTAGAGGTTTCGTGCGCGTAGGTGAATTAGGCGCGCTGCCGCTGCGAGGGCCTCCCGAGTTGATCATTCGTGCACTAACAATACTGCTACTACTACTGCTGCTGCCATGCACACTGCCCAGGTCCACTGAGGAATTCACGTTCATAGAAGGAGCCGCAGACACAGATAACGACGATGAAGACGATGCTGCTGCTTGTGGTGGTTGCTGTTTTGGTAAGAAGCCACACTTGCGCAGACGGCACTTGGCATGCTTGACCACTAGCAGATACAGCAGCCGCACCTGCCCGCTCGACAGTAAAAGGTGACCACCTAGGAATCCTTCCTGCACGTCCCCGCTGCTGAGACGGTTGGAGTACCCCTTCAGGACCTTGGTGCGGGCCGGACCCACGTGTGAATCGGCACCACCGGTGGGCTCAATGAACCCAAATCTCTTTTGCACAGCCAGGTACAGATTGCTCTGTTTCACAAGTTTTCTCAACAGGTCCTCTACCACATCGAGCTGCACTGCCTCCTGATCGATCACAGAATCTAGCTTCACGCCCTCCTCGCTGGCCTGGCGGTCACGGTCTCCCGCAGCGGCAGCAGCGGCTCGGTTCGCACTGGCAGTGCGCTTCTTAGCAGATGCCACACCTGACCTGCTCCCCCCCCTGCTGCTCCTCCTGTCCCCATGCTTAGCAGTAGCCTTGTTGTTCTTGGTGTTATTCTTCGCCAACTCGGCCATCTTGCTCTGCTGGGCGGCGAGACGCTGCTCTTTATGACGAGAAATGTTATCAAGGCCGTCCTGAGAGTCTATTTCATCATCGAAGTCCAGATCAAAGGCCACTTCTTCATCAAAAGGGCTATTCTCGGGGAGAACGGAGTTGATTACGACCTCCGGGGACAGTAGAATGCCCCCTGAATGGGCCTGCTGGGCGATGAAATCATTCATTCTTCGGGTTTCTTGCTCACGTTCTTCCGCCCTCGCCTGACGGGACATCTTCAATTCGTCGAGAGAGGAACGAATCACGCTGTCATCAAAGCCTTGCTCTTGTTCAAGTAGATGGTGCTCGTGCTCGAGCTTGCGGGCCTGGAATTTCAATTCTACGTCCTCCATGCGCTCATAGCAGTGGCAGAGAAAGGCCTTCACATCGACGTACGCGACAGACAGAGCCCCGTCGAACCTTTTGCGGACCATCTCCGTCTCTTCCCAGTCTCCATCTTTCCCGAACATTTCACAGATGAGCTCCTTCTCCGTCGGGCTTAGATCGCTGGAGTCAGGGTCCTGGTTATTGCTGTTTTTGTCAGCAAAGTCAAACACAGACGACGAACCAGAACCAGAGACAGGCGCTTTGAATTCCCATGTCCTCAACACGAGCTTCAGGCTTTGCATCCTCTCGAAGAATTCTGTCGCCAACAAATATTCATCGGCCCCAGAGGCGAGCTCGTCATCATTACGACCGTTGCCGGATTCACTCTCGTCACCGAGCTCCGACTCCAACCACACGGCAGGGTTCATACCTCTTTCCACCGCCAGGTATACAATCAACACCACATCGTCCAGTTCGCTTGTGGTTGGCGGAACCACCATAGACCTGCTGAGAGAATCATCGTGGGATTCCTCCAGCACGCTCTGCCCATTCAACATGGTGAGTGAGGCGAGCTTAGTGACCAATTTGAACACCGGGAGGCAGAAAGGCGAAACAAAAAACCAAGCAAGACGGAGGCATGTTGCGGGGTGTACTGTGCCTTAGAGAAGCTGCTGTGTGAACTATGCTAATTGGCTTATAAAAAAATGATGTTATCGTCGTCGAACGACAGAAAGATACAGCATGAAAGAAGCAGAATCTCTCCTTACACGAGCCCTCCTCTCCTCCTTTTGGCTGCTTTACATGCTCTTAAGCTGCGCGATGACCCTGTTGAGCCTGTGCTGTGCTGCGTTGGCCAGGTCGTAGTTTGCCTTTCCTGCCTTCTCCACACCATACCCGAGCACCTGGCGCACATCCTGTAGTGCAAACTTGTACCTCTCGCACGCCTCGAAGGCCTGTGCTCTGCGCACAAGTGCCTTAACATCGCCGTCCCTGTACTCTAGCACGTGACTGCAATCACCGATAGTGCCGTCAAAGTCCGACAGCTGCTTGTAGCAGGCGGCGCGGTTGCTATAGCACTTCAGGGCGATCTCAGAGCCGCCCTCAGTGCACTTGGAGATGGCCTGGGTGTACTTCTCAATGGCCAACTCGAACTGCGACGTCTTGAAAGCGTTGTCACCGGCCTCCTTGATACGCTCGACGGGGTCAAGTTGGGAGACACGGGACTTCTCGGCGGCCTCCCATTTCGGGCGGACTCTGTCCATCATACCGTTAAGCTTGCTGTTGGTAGGGTCCAAGCGAAGGGCGGCATCGATCGTTTTGAATGCTCCGGCGATATCACCGCCCTGCATCATACCCTCAGCAGTGTTGATGCTAGCACTCACCTTTGACATACGCGTGGCGTCCTCGATTCTGCGAGACATCTCCTTCAGATCCTTATTTCCACTCTCGATACCAAGTCCACGCACGCAGAACTCCGACGCAGAGTCGAAATTTCCCATATTCTCCTGGGCCAGGGCAGCACGGAAGTAACCCTTCACAAAGTTCTTGTCCAGGACGACACACTGTCTGCCATCGGCAGCGGCCTCCTCCCACTTCTTCAGGGCGGCGTAACAGGCACTCCTGTTACTGAAAAAAGTCACGTCCTTCGGGTCAGTGTCAATTGCCTTCGTGTACTGCTCGATCGCCTCGGCGTAAGACTTAGCCTTGAAGAAGTTATTTCCCTCAGCCTTAAAGGCCAGAGCCGTGGCATTCTTTGAAACCATCGACGACATTGGTGTACGAGTTGGGGCCTACGAACCTTTAGAAAAAATGGGGATGTCTTCTCTGTATTCGAACATCTAATGTCCTACTTTCGCGTTGTCACCCCTGGAGTTCTGAACGATAATTTTCGGAAAATAAAGCCGATTCGAAACAAAGCTTTGTATTCCCTTCAGCTCAAGTAGGGAATCCCGCCGGATTTCATTCGAGAGTACACAGCTAGATAGCTTGAGGAATTCAGTATGGCTTCGGAGCTGGTAACGGTACTGGAGAATGCCCAGAATCCAGGTAAGTCAAAACTGGACACTGGCCTTGAGCGAATGAAGGCGTTGGTGCAGGTCGTGAAGTGTGGTGGATCATTATTTGAATTGTCCCTGATTCCACTTCCTGGATTGTCACCCCGCTCGAATCCCATGGCACCCTAGCAACTCTTCTATCATTCATACTGACAACCTTTCCTCTTAAATTTTTCAATTCTTCTTCCTTTCCTTCACTGCCCCCTTACTTTGAACCCCAAATAGATCATGACATCCGTACACAGGCTGAGAAGTACCTGGTGGATGCCGAGGAAAAGCAATACGGGCAATTCTTGATTGCACTGTGCACGGAATTTGCCACGGAAGACAGACCCCTGCGGAACAGGCAACTGGCGGGTATTCACATAAAGAACTTGATTCACTCGAGGGACGCGGATGCCTACAACGTCAAGAAGCTGCGGTGGGAGCAATGCCCGGAGGACACCAAGTACCAGGCACGTGCGGCCTTCATGCAGGCATTGAACAGTCCACACGTGACCGTGAGTCACACGAGTGCCCAGGTGCTAGCGGCCTACGGTGCTGTGGATATCCCCGCAGGACGATTCCCCGAGCTTCTGACCTCTCTGTGTGATAACGTGAGAAATTCCGCGGCACCTGAGATGACGAAGACGTCGTCTCTAGAAGCCATTGGATACATGTGTGAGCAGCTCGACTCGTCTGATGTGGAGCCGGGGTCGGTAAACAAGATGCTTACTGCCATCATCGCGGGTATGGAGGCAACCATGAGCAACCCCATCCGCCGGGCGGCCACTGAGGCATTGAAGAACACCGTGGATTTGGCGTGTGATAACTTCGAAAGTGAGGGTGAGCGTGGTATGATCATGGCGAGCATCAAGGCCAGCGCCACCATGTGTGATGACGAGAAGGTGAGGGAGGAGGCGTATGACTGCCTTGTGGTAGTGGGGGAACTGTACTACCACCTGCTGGCCGACTACATTATGGATATCTTCATGTACACAACGCACGCCATCAAGACCGAGGACGACGATGTGGGGAAGAAAGCGATCGAATTTTGGTTGCAGGTGTGCGAGGAGGAGGTAGATAGAAATGATCGTATCGAGAGCGGCGAGAAGGATGTCGGACACTTCATGCTGATGAAGAGGGCATTCCCCGACCTGTTGCCCATCATTATGGAGCACACACTCAACAAGCAGGCAGATGACGTGGACGATGACTCTTGGAACATGTACCAAGCAGGTTGTGAATTCATCAAGATGCTGGCACTATGCGTAAGGGATGATATGATGCCAATAGTGGTGCCATTTATCACAACCAACATCTCGAGCGCCGACTGGCGCCAGAAGGAGGCCGCTGTGAGTGTGTTTGGTTTCATCATGGACGGACCCTCGGCAGAGAAACTGCATCCCCTGATCGGCCAGGCGGTGCCCATGCTGCTGGCACTGACACAGGAGACAAATGACCACGTTGCTCTTGCGTCTTTGTGGACGATGGCACAGATCTGCGAATTCCATACGGCTGCCATCAACACTAACCAGCTGGAGCCGCTGGTACAAAATGTGATGACAGCCCTGGACAGAGAGAGTCCCATGCTCGTGGAGAAAGGATGCCAAGTGGTCATCAATATTGCCTTGGCGTGCGAGGAGCAGGCTGACCACGACACAAATTTGCTGTCTTTCTTCTTCATGCCGCTCATGCAGAAGCTATTGACGGTGGCGCAGCGCCCGGATCTGCTGGATACGAATGCTGTGCACGCGCTGTACGAGGCTGCCCTGAACCTCATTATGTTCTCAGCTGCTGACATGAACCAGTATGTGAAGTCAATTCTTCTGGAGTGCCTTACCCGTCTCGAGCTGTGCATTAACCCCGCCACCAACATGCCTCTGCAGGAGAAGCACAAGCTACAGGGGTCGCTGTGTGGCATCATCGGTGTGTGCATAGAGAAGTATCAGCCCGAGGATGTGACTGAAGAAGTGGCGGATCGCCTCATGACGGCATTGCTGACTGTGGTGAAGGACACTACAAGCAGCACTGTTAGCGAGGGCTTCTACGCCATCTGCAAGCTCACCACGGTCATGGAGAGCGCCTTTGCACGCTACGTAGAGTATCTCATGCCCTTTGTGTTCGCCGCGTTGGACAACTTTGAGGACAAGAGCTCGTGCACTCATGTCATAGCCATTCTTGGCGATTTGTACCGTGCGCTGAGTCCCGCTGAGGGCGAGGTCGCCACGGCACCGCACCCCATGGCGCAGTTTTCCGATGATATCATGAGGCGTGTGCTTACTCTGCTGCAGTCCAACAGCGCGCCCAAGACCCTGAAACCTGAGGCAATCTCTCTGTTTTCAGATGTGGTGTTGGCACTGAAGAAGGATTTCCACCGCTACAGTGACAGCGTCATGACCATGCTCGACAATGCCAGTCGCACGGAACTGAGTGCCAATGAGGAGGACGAGGAGCACGACGAGTTTGTGTGGGAGCTTCGCGAGAAGATTGTTGAGGTGTACGCCGCCATCTTCATCGCTTTCCGTGAGGACAAGGTGCAGGAGACAATTTACCACTTCGTGCCCACCATCCTCACCTTCGCACTCAATTGGTGTGCACACAGCAACCACACAGAGGATGTACTCAAGCACACTGTGGCCCTATTGGGTGACTTGGTGGAGGCGTACGGTGCCAAGGTTAGCAGAGACCTCGTGAATCATGAAGGGGTGAAGAAGGTAATCCAGGCGGCCCAGAGCGCTGACTCGGAGGAGATTAGGCAGTACGCCAAGTGGACCTACGATATCATCTACAGGCCACGGTAGATGATGCTCATTCTGTCTATCTGTTCTTCATGGCGATGGGGGGCACGCTAACAACCAGCTGCTACAGCCTGTGAACGACGACGACTACGACAATGACGATGACAAGGAGGTGAAGGAAGGAGCT
>JACLAB010007093.1_pt1 | contig 11973 bp, 8 predicted proteins | sample 8027921 | NCBI WGS metagenome assembly JACLAB01 (sample SAMN15725117, study PRJNA655200) | protist metagenome | isolation source: fluorescence activated cell sorting (FACS) single amplified genomes of... | place: USA: West Boothbay Harbor, Gulf of Maine | collected 2000-07-19
ACCAGCGCCGCCGACGGTGCCGGAGGGTATGGACGCCGCGGAGGCGGCGATGAACGTCGAGGGGTTCATTCCCAAGAAGGGTATCGAGCCGCCGAAGAAGAAGGCGCCGTCCAAGTTCATGCAGATGCGAGCCAAAGAGAAGGGCGAATCTGGCGAGTCGAGCGAGTCGAGCGAATCGGCTCCGCGACCGGAATCTTCCGCGCCGAAAGGAGTTCTCAAGAGCGGCGTGAAAGCCGAGTCGCTGAAGGAGAAGATGGAGCCCGCCGGAAAGGGGGTCTGTTTCGACACGAAGCTTGAGACGGGACCCACGGGGAGCGAGTACGAGCAGACGCAGGATGAGATTGCTGAACTGGCCCAGAGGCAACAAGACTTTAAGACTGCGTCAGAGTCGCAGCTCGACGCAACGGCGACCGGGAACGGCGCTCAGTTTTACTTCAACGTGTACGGAGAGGGCAGCGTCCACGAAACCTCGGGGAAGAGCGCGTCGGTGACGAATATGGGCCAGTTCTCCGAGGGGCAGATCACACGGGTCGCCCCCGAGGCGGCGGAACCATACGTCGACGTCGACGAGGAATCCGACGACAAGGATGAAAACGGCGGAGATTTGGCAAACGACGCGAGGGTGAACGGCGCCATGGAGGAGGCGATGCGAGCCGCCGAAGTCGCAGCGCGGGCCGTGGACGCCGCCGGGGATGATCAAGGGAGGAAAACGGCGGCTGAGCTCGCGCTGAGCGAGGCGAGAGAGGCGCTTCGACTGGCGCTGAGTAAGGCGGGCGGCGACGACAGCGGCGACGAGGGCGCCACGACTGACGGGGAGAGCACCGACGGCGAGGGCGGCGAGATGAACGCGCGTGGTGCGGGACCGCCCGTTTCCGAGTTTGGGTCGACGTGGATGATGATGGACGGGTGGGTGACACGTTCCACTTTCCACCTCCTCGGCGCCGCGGTGGTGGATGACGAGGAAGGCGTCCCGGAGGTGCCCACCCGGACGGGGTACGCCGTCGACCAGGTCAACGCCGCAGCGCACGAGATATCCCGCTCGCTACCGGCCGTGATTCGGACCCTGGGTCTGCGACAGACCCCCACGGCGCTGGAGCAGCCACTCGGTCGGATGTTGCGAACGTTCTACTTTGATCGCGCTACTCCGAGCCTGCGCCCGGAGCGGTGGGCGCTTGTCACGGCGATGATGCTCGAGGCGATTTCGACAAAGACGATCCGCGAGGGCGAACGGGATGATCGCCTGCCGACGCTCGTCGAGGACATGATCAAGGCGGTTGGAGATGGCGGTGGAATGGCGCAGCTCTTGGAGAAGGCTGGGTCGAACCAGCACGAGCGTCAGGTGATGCTGGAGCTGCTTAGAGGCGAGTGCGCCGGCGGCGTGTGAGCGTATTGTAGATTAAGATTAAGATCTACGAGCACGTCTCAAGGAAATGCAAGGTGGATCTGGGATGAAACGATGATCGGTCAGTCCGCTCTCGTTTTACTCGGAAGGTCCAAAAGTGATTTGCAAGCCACGACCGAAGGCACCTCACGCCGCCACTTGTGACGGCGCCATGGCCGCGCAGAACAGCAAGAGAGACGTGTACGAGTCCGATACCGTGACGTACTTGCGCCGCGGCACTCTGGATATCCTCGAGGCCGTCGCTGTGCAGCTGCCGGACGTGTTCTATGGCGAGATACTCCCCAAGCTCAACTTAGAGGCCACGCTCAACTTGGCGCAGGTGAGCAAGGCGTACAGGGACGCGGTGTGGAGTGTGGGTGGCGTTCGGTCGTTGGAGGAGAAGATCGAGCCGCACTGTGTTAAGATTGGGAAGAAGGTCATGACACCGTTGTACTGGGTGACAGAGCACGGCAACGTGCCCGCGGTCAGGGCCCTCCTGGAGTCCGGGGTGGACGTGAACAAGGTTGTGACTCAAGATGAAAAGACAGCTCTGCACGTCGCCGCTTGGTATGGCCACGCGGCGTTGGCGAAGGCACTGATAGAAGCAGGGGCCGAAGTGAACAAAACCGCATCACCATATGGTTTGGACGGCAGCGTACTCCACAACGTTACGCCTGTGAACCTCGCCGCTCAACAAGGCCACACGCACGTCGTCATTGAGCTCATAAAGGCGGGCGCGGATGTGAACCTGGCGAGGAACGACGGGGCTACCCCACTTTACATGGCAGCTCTATTCGGACACGAAGGATGTGTGGCCTCGCTTATCCAAGCCGGTGCAGACATTCACAAAGCCGCTTATAATGGTGTGACGCCGTTGGCTGCTGCCGTGATCCAAAAGCACGAGAAGATAGTCGCGTTGTTGAAACACTTTGGTAGAGCGTGATGAAAACGTAAGTCTAGAAATTTTGCCGTCGTGTGTCCATCATCATCGTGGTCCAACTCACTTTTATAATATACGATAATGAGCTACGGGCACGATTAGTTTCAGTCTCGTTCATCGTCGGAGAAATCAAGCGGCGGCAACATCGAGAGGTCCAGCGCGGGCACCAGCCCGACGCGGCCGACTTTCGCCTCCTCGCGCCTCGGCTCTTGCAAGTTTCCGCCGAAGTTCCCTGTGAGCGGGTCGCCCGTATCGGAACCCGCGCGAGAGGGAGGCGGCTTGGAACTCTTCCCCGCGTCGCTCTCGTCGACGTCAGCCTCTGGAACGGGAACGTCGACGACTCTTTTCCTGAACAGCCCGACGTCGTCACGCCCCGCCGATCGTAACATCGCCGGCGGCTCCATCCGCGTCGGTGGCCTCGGCTGACGCGCACGTGGCGCGCACCTCCTCCACTCCGTCTCGAGCCTGGACGCCCGCTCAAAGTTCCCGAGCCTCTTGTGCGCCTGCGCCAACGCGCACAGGACGTACCCCGTCTCCCCGTGAGTGTCTCCTCGCGCCCTCCTGGAGACAGTCAGCGCCCTCTGCAGCCGCTCGACCGCGTCATGGAGCCGACCCAATCTCGCGAGGCTGGACGCGATACGGCATAGGGCATCCGCCGTCGTCGGGTGCCAAGGTCCGCGGCGACGTTCGGCGAGTGACAGAGCTCGAGCCGCGTACGCCAGAGCCGCTTCGTCGTCGACGCCGTCGTATTTGTGATCATCGTATTTGTGATCATCGTCGTATCGTGCGTCGTTCGACTCAGCGTCGATGGCGATGCGGGCGGCGTGCAGCGCGCTCAGTACCCTGTACGTCAGACGGGCGTCGCCGTCCGTGACGTCCGTCTGGTCGGCTCCGTCCGCTCGCCCCGCGTGCTCGAGCGCGTGGAGAGAACGAAGAAGAATAGCCTCCTCGTCCCTCCTTCGACCGGGCTGAGCTCGCAAAGCGCGCGACAGCTGATACAGCGCCGGAGCAGCCTCCACTGGGTCCGGGTCATCATCCGTATCGTTGTCCTTGCGCAGAGACGCGGGCATGGACGCGGCGAGCACCGCCGCCGCCTTTGACCGAACGCCGCCGACGGCTACTCCAACCTCAACCGCGAGGAGCCTGCGCCACACGCTCTCAGCCTTGACAAACTTATGTTCGCGCATCGCCAGCTCAGCTTCTTCCTCCAACCGACGCGCGTAGTCCAGCGCACCGCCGATCGCCCTTTTACCCTCGTATTCGTCCATGTAGTTGACCGCCGGCGCGACGTTCTCGTCGTCGTCGTCCGCGTCAACCTGAGTGTCGTCAACCCGGCGTCTGTACCTCCGCAGCGCCGCCTCGCGCCTGAGCTCACCGCGCCTGGCGAGCGTCCCCGGGTCGAGCACGGACGCCGCGGCGAGGACCGCCTCCCGGACACCCTCCTCCCCGGTTAAATGGTCGAGCTCCGCGCGTTTCTTGGCGGCGAACGCGACACGGTCCACGCCGTCGTCCGCGTCGTACGACAAAAGCGTGGGAACCGCCGGCAAGGGCGGCTCCGGCCTGAGGTCCACCAGCCCGTCCGGCCGTCTGGGCACGACGTATGACTTGACGCCGTGCGGGTCATCGTCATCGTCGTCGCCGTTCGCCGTAAACCGCGGGGGAGAACCCCTTTCATCCGCAGCCTTGCGTTCGTCTGCTTTGGCCTTGAGCGCGCCCGTCGCGCCCTTGACCTTGTTGAATATTTTCCAGCGGCCCCTCGCGGCTTTGGCAGCCTCCTGCCTCTCCCGTTCCTCGCGTTCTTCCTCCTCCTTCCTCGCTCGTTCCCGTGTCTCTTTTTCCTCGTTTTCCTTAGCCTGGAGTTGTTGCCAGTGCACCCATCGCTCCTGCTCCCATTGACGCCTGCGCGCGAGCTGCCCCATCAGTATTTGCTGCTGGCTCAACATGGACTGGGCCATCACGAGTCGCTGCGTGTGCTCAGGGAGCGCGCTGAGGGTGCCAAGTGGGTCGGCCATCATCTGCGATATGCTGGGTTGGGTCGCTCTGTGCGGAAAACGTGGGAGCTCAGCGGACGCATCGTGGGGCTGAATCGCGGGAGCATCGTCCACGGGCGCCGCTGTGAACGTGGGAAGCCGCCCTCCTCGGACGGCGCCGGGGTCCTCGGGCGGGGCGGGAGGACCCTCGCGGAACCGCAGGAGCCGCTCGTCGACGCCCCATCCGGGATGCGCGGCGTCGTCTGTATCGTCGTCTGTGTCGTCACGATACATCCCTCCTCGACGAATGGGGGTGTATCGCGGAGGCGGGGCGGGGCGCCTCCACACTGATGCGTGAGTAACGTCCCCCGACCGTTTGGTCCAGTCAACCGAGTGTGCCGTCTTTCCATTTTCAGATCGTTGGAGGACTCCACACCTCGCGCGACACTCCACAGCCGCACATGCCGCTCATCGAGGAGATCGTCCACCACCCCGCGGCCACCGAGCCGTCGGGCGGTGACGATGCTGAGCCCCCGCCGCTCACCGAGTCATCGTCCGGGCTCAACCTGAACGCCGCGGTTCAGGAGATCGAGGCGCACGACGCTGAGCACGGGTGGCAGACTCTCGTGGAGGACCACGACGGGGACGCCATACCCGCGGTGGACGAGGACGGCAACGTGCTCTCCGTGTTCGGTGAGCAGTCCATGCACAACTACCCCGACATCCACTCCGAGTGGGGCGACGTCCGGCACGGCCCGCTCGCGGCGCGGCGACCGAAGAAGAAGGATGGGACGGAGGCGAACCCGTACGACGCCCACGCGGGAGGGTGGAACACCGAGTACCGCGCGCAGCTGGAGCACGCCATGGACATGGTGAAGGACTCGCGGCAGGTGATGAAGAACATCCGGGAGCTCAGGCGGAAACAGAAGGAGGAAGAGGAGGAAGGGGTCCAGAACACGTACGTCAAGGGCCAGACGGCGAAGGAGGCTTCGGAGCAATGGGAGCGCGAACGAGCAGAAAGAGCGGAGCGAATGAAGTCCAAGGCACTCGCCGTGATGGAAGCCGAGGCGGCTGCTGAGGCGAGGGCGTTGGAGGTCAAGGCTGGTGAGATCGCCGGGGTCAAACCACTGCCGGAGTGGGTCGTGAAGGGTGCCAAGAAGAGTGCCAAGGAGAAGGACGGAGGGTCGGAGTTTGACTTGGCTGCGGCGCACCGGGAGTGGATAGAGGCGCTCGGCGCGAGGGACAGCCCGACGCGAACCAGGACCCGGTCCGTGACGAACGACGCGGACGAGAGTGGCTCGGACCGGGGCGACGAGCACGTCACCGAACCCCCGGCGACGCCACCCAGCAGGAAGACGAAGGCGAAGGAGTCGAACGAAGTTGACAAAGAGGTGGAGGACGCGGAGGGAGCCTTCTTCCGCGAGCTGTCCAGCCTCAGCCCGTACAGGCGCGCGCAGGCGTCGAGGACCGAGGAGAGGGACTTCTGGAACGAGGACGTGTACGGCGGAGACGAGAACGACGACCTCGCCGCTTTCGAGCAGCAGATGTCGCAACTGTGCGCGTCTGAGATATCGTCCATCAAGCGCGTCTCCGTCGCCAACGCCGAGGAATGACTCGATGTGCTATGCCATCTACCGTGCGAGATATTAAATCATGATGTAGCCTAAATCCTATGTCCGCCGTGTATCCCGTGTCCCTGCCGGCTCGCGACGAGTCCCTTCGACCCCTCTCTCTGAAACCGATGGGGCCCCTCCATTCTTTCTTTTTCCCGACCGAGAACCCAAGAAGCTCTCATGGCCGGGTGAGGGTGCTGTACGCCGCTCCCGGCGCGGCACCGGGCACGAGCTCTGGCTTCTTCGGCACCGTCTTGGCGACGTAAGGTTTCAGCGGGAACGACGCGAGGTCGAGCTCCGGCGTGATGAAGTTCGGCCTGCGCAGAGGATCGAGCTTGTACCCTTGTCTGGTGTGCCGCCCCGGCGCGATTGCCCCCTTGCCTTTGTAGTAGCCCTTCTTGGCGCGCTTGGTGGTCAGCCGCAGGTAACCAGCGCGCTTTGCCGCGCGCCCCAGCAGGGCGACGGAGAAGAACATCTGTGTTCCTCGAACGTGAGCGCCCCCGACCGCCGCAGCTCGCGCTCCTCGCAGTGGCAACCCTAGGCGATTGATTTCCGAGCTCGCTGCTCGCGTCCAGCTCTCTTCACGAGATCGCAAGAAGGACAACTTTCCGTGCGACCCTTCACATTGCGAGACGCCGACACGCGCGCCGAGGCCCTCGGGGTTCGCCGTTTCAGCGAGCTCAATGATTCGTGGACTCGCAAGGAGTGCATCGCATTGGTGCCGCGTCGCCGGTGCGCCCTCCACGTCGTATTGGTCCTCCGCGGCGCGCGTCGTGCCCACCACCGTCTCGGACGGCACGAACCATTTCGCCGCGTCCCTGACTCGCGGGTACGACCTTTACGCCGCCAGACGAGAGTTTTGGGGATCCCCGCGTTTACTGCTCGGCACCCCGTCGACGACGTCGTCGGATGCTGGGGACGCTCAGACGGGATCCCCACTCATTGAGCGGCCCACACCGTCGCTCAAGCCCGCCATCTTGGTATGTACAAGCAAGGTTGTCTCCACGGAACAACGCGAAGACTACGAGGCGTGGCTCACCGAGGGTAAGACCCTGATCGATGCGGTGCTCAAGGACAAGGACTGCCAGGCTGGTCTATCGGTACCGGCGGGGCGACGGCCGCTGCCGGAAGGGAGATTCAGCTGGGTGCACTTCCCAGCCGCGGGGGGCGAGACGAAACCCATCGTTAAAGGGTTGAAAAAGTTGCGACCAAAAGAATCGGACGACGCATCAAGGACTGAGTCGTTGGAGCACGTGCGTCACAGCGGAGCCCCGAACTGCGAGACTGTGGCTGTTGTGTTCCAGCGCCAGGATGACATGGAGCGGTGGACGCACTCCAACCGACGCGCGGAGTGGCTCAAGCGGGGTGAACGCTTCAACGGCGGCGACCCCGAGGGCGCTCTCAAGGCGCGAGCGAACGTCATCGACCTGGACGACGGGTCACTCGGGGGTTGGCTCCCGGCGACGGCGACGGGTGACTCACAGCACGCGCCCGTGGTTCCGTCGTGGAAGGTGTACGTGGCTGTGGTGCTCGCGCAGTACCCCATATACGAGCTGAACATGTTATTATTCATGCCGGGGTTGGAAGCGGCTGGGGACTCGACCGCTTGGTTCATGGGCTTGACGCAGCCGGCGAGGGGGGCGGTGGTCCAGTCTTGGTCGTCGGCGATGGCGGTGTTCATCACGCTGCCGTTGGCGCAGAAGCTGCTGCGATGGTACGGATTCATGGGCGCCAAGGGTATCGAGGGAGGAGGGACGGCTCTGGGCGCCGCGTTGACGGCGGGTACGGCTGCGGCTTCCGTCGGCGGATTCTGGTTGATGAAACCGCACATCGACGCGATCGTCGTGGCGATATCGTCATGAAGGTGGACTATAGCGTGTCATTAGGGGACTCTTAGCTCTTAGAGAGGGGCAATATAATTTGTACCTTCGAAGCATTTGGTAAAACTCCGCCTGAAAGTTTTTGGCATGCATCGATGCGATGCTCGCCTTCAGCCCCACCGACGCCTCCAAACTTCACGTATTGATGTGAAACTTCGCCAGGACGTAGCTAAGACCATGAGGCGTCGCCCCATGTGCTCAGAGTGCAAAAAAACAAAAGAAATCTCCCATGCCGGAATCGAACCAGCGACCTAAGGATTACTATTTCTCACTTCTTCGTGAGTTAGGTGATCGCAGATTGAACTCTGCTGGACAGACATAGTCTACAGTCCTCCGCTCTACCAACTGAGCTAACGGGAGATGTTTTGATTTGGCAGGTATGCAATTTTTGGGAATATTAACCTTGGGTCCCCTTGTGTCTACATGCGGTACCTTTTGACAGATTTTCCTCACAACCTCAGGAGCGCCTTCACACGACGCGACCACCCCGCGCTCATCAGCGATCCGACGCCGCTGTGTCGCTTCGCTCCGACTCTCGCGGCGCCGGATCGCTGCTTCGCGAGACGTAGGTACGCGCAGACATCCTGAGTTGATACCGGTTCAGCGGTTGGGAAAAAATGGCGATGGTGCTCGTCAGACAGACAGACAGAGTTGATGTCCGGGCCGGTGGTGGAACTCGCATTATTCAACGACGTGGCCTTGTTATCCGCGAGGTGCCCATCGTCGATCGATCGGCACACTGCTGACCACCGACGGGCAACCAACACGCGACTCGGAATTGATGATGTCCTCCATCGTCAACCGGTGCACTACCATCGCCGTCAACGCACGCGCGTTCACCAACCGGTGCACCTCCACCGCCACCTCGTCGTCCTCGTCCTCCGCACCCGTCAAGCCCGGGCTGAAACCGTCCCGTCGCGTGTTTTCCTTCATGGCGGGTGGCGCTTTCGCCGCGGGAGGTCGCTCCGACGCGGTCGCGCGTCAGGCTGCGGGCGCCAACCCCGAGATCGCCAAGGTGCTCCTCGACCCCAAGTACCCCGACGTCTTCCCCTTCGGCGAGCAGGAGATGCAGAGGTACGACGAGTCCTCCGACCTCATCTTCTACTCCCAGCCCAGGTTCGTGAAGCACATCGACGACGACGCCATCGGAGCGCTGACCAAATACTACGCCGAGGTGTTCCCCGAGAGCGGTAAGGAGGACACCGCGCTCCTGGACGTGTGCAGTTCGTGGATCAGCCACTACCCCGAGGGGTACAAGGCTGGGCGCATCAGCGGCCTCGGAATGAACGAAGACGAGCTCAAGAAGAATCCAATCTTGAACGATTACGTCGTCAGGGACTTGAACGAGGATCCCACTTTGCCGTTCGAGGACAACACCTTCGACGTGGTGACCAACGCCGTGAGTGTGGACTACCTCACCAGGCCGCTGGAGATGATGAAGGAGGTGAACAGGGTTTTGAAGCCCGGGGGACTCGCGGTGATGAGCTTCAGCAACCGGTGCTTCCCCACAAAGGCGGTTTCCATCTGGACGTCGACGGGCGACCTGGACCACATCTGGATCGTCGGCGCCTATTATCACTTCGCGGGGGGGTTCGAGCCGCCGGCGGCGCAGGATATCTCGCCCAAGCCGGGTAAGTCTGATCCCATGTACGTCGTGTACGCCAGGAAGCAGGCGTGAATTCGTAGGCGCGCGTCTGTTGTGAACCAAAAAACCAAAATATTTTGCCAAAACTTTTATACGCGTAAGAGTGCTATCGTTTGAACACACGCGCTCCCATCACCGGCAGACTGAGCCGCACGAGCACGTCTCGGTCTCGACGTCTTTAGGGTGAACTCGCACACGTCGCGTCCACGCCTTCGAATCGAACCCAGACCGCCCAGTGACGCGCGAGGATGACACGGTCATCACTCGTCGGATCCTTCAGCCGTGCGCTTCGCGGGGCGTTCTCTCGTGCGGCTTCGTCGTCGACATCCGCGTCATCCGCGGCGGCGCCTCCCCCCGCGTCGAGTCATCACTTCCATCCCGAGCACTTCGCCGAGATCCCGCACGTACCCCTCGCGCTCGGCCTGGCGGGTGCGATACCCTTCGTCGCGCTCGCCGCCCCGGTGAGCGCCTCGATCGGTCTGGACGCCGTCTTCCCCGAGCAGTACAGGGCCGCCGCTCAGGCTGGATACGGCGCGTCGATCCTTGCCTTCCTCGGCGGGACCCAGTGGGGCTTCGCCGCGTCCGGGTACGGCGGGAAGGTGGCCGCGGAACTGAGCTTGGCAACCCTCGCGGGCCCCGCGCGGTACGTGTACGCGGTGGCGCCCTCACTCTACGCGTGGGCAACACTGGCCCTCCCTGTCCCCGCGCAGCTCATCACGCTTGCGGGTGGGTTGGGTGCGGTGCTCGCCGGGGACGCGCACCTCGCGTCCAAGGGAATGATGCCGAGGTGGCTCATGCCCCTGCGGTTCGCGCTGACCGGTATCGCCACGGTGTCTCTTCTGTCGTCGGTGCCCGCCGCGTACGCGCGTCAAAAGGCTGACGACTGGGAAGCGATATCGGTATCAAAGCTCAAGAGCCGCGCGCCAAAGACGGACGAGGCGCTCAAGAGGTACACCAAGGACCTCGCCGAGGCGACCGGGTCCCTACGTGACGCCAGGCAGGCGGCGGAGTCGGCAGGTCGGAGGGTCGCCGAGTTGACAGCCGAGGCGGAGCGCCGGGACGCCGAGCTGGCGATGACGCGGGGCGCAAAGGAAGCGGAAGCGGAGGTTGCGAGGGCCCGGGTGGAGGCCGTTTCTTCCGAGGCTAACGCCGCGAGGGCGGAGCTTCAGACGGCGACGATGAAGCTGGTCAACGCGGAGGCTGAGGCTGTGGGTCTGAAGAAGAGGCTCCTGGAGGCGGAGGCGACGCTGCGGGGGAAGGGCATCATGGAAGAAGTCGAACGTCGGATCGGCACTGATGAGAAGTCCAAGTGAGTAGCTCTCGGGAGGAGTACTGGTGTGTCGTTTAGGCAGTTAGGTGCGTACATGATGATAATAAACATATTAAAGGGTCCTAAATTAAGAGGCGAACGTTGACGAGCTCCTCGCTCCTCACACGACTAGATCACACGACGGTGACTGTGATTGTCTTGGCGAACTTCTTCCCGTAGCTCATGTGCTTGGCGTTGGCGAACTGGAGCGTGAGGGTGTGCGTCCCGGGCTCGAGCTTGATCGTGGCCTCCTTCTGCGCCTTACCGTAGTGCAGGTGGGTGGCGTCGAAGGGGATCTCGGTTCCCTTGTCGACGTACCCCCCCGCCTGGTCCACTACGATGTGGTGGTGGCCGGTCCCTTCCTGCAGGCCCTCGCTCGCGGGCGCCAGCTCGTATCCGATGACCCCCATCTTGACGTCGAACTCCTGGCCCACGGTCGCGCCGTCCTTGGGCGCGATCCAGTACACGCCGTTCTTGCCGTCCTTCGCGGCCGCGGGGCCGGGGGACATCGCGAGGGTCATCGCCGCGCTCACCGCGCCGCCCAGGAGAGCGCGCCTGGTGCTAATCGCGGGGACGACAGTCTCGGTGCGCCTCTCGGCCACGACCGCCTTGGCAACATTGGAGGTCTTGGCCACCTTGGGCCTGAGGGCCGCGACGGAGGGAGCGAAAGCAGCGAGGGAAGCCATCTTCGAGTTCTCGTCGGCTCGGGGGAGCGCGGCGTGGAAGTGATTTTGGGCGGCTGAGGTTGTCCTTCAGTGCTGAACTGGCGGTGCAGGAACCACGTTTGGATAATGCACGGTGAACCCACATGACAGCAGTCAGACTTTTGACGTATTTAGGAAATAGGCTGAGGTACATGTGAGAGATATGATACACAGTTAGCCTAAATTTCGAGGTTTCTATTATACACTATACACCCCGCGCCGGAGGGCTGGATGACGCCGCTAATGCAGTGAGACGCGGGCTACACTGTCGAGGGCGGCTCACATCCTCGACCTCGTCTTTTTCCTCGCCGCCATCTTGTCCCGCGCCGTGTGCAGGACGCCGTGTATCGACCTCCACTCGTCAAAATCCAAATCTTGGCACGCCGCTAGGAACTTGGTGACCCTCGGGTGACCCTCCCCGAGCAGGGCATCCAGCGTGGGAGGCATGCCGAAGTCCTCGTCGATCGACTCGAGGAGCGTGAGGTTAAAGATTTCCTGGTGAACGACGGAGTGGGGTTGGGCATTAAGTGT
>JACLAB010003921.1_pt1 | contig 11972 bp, 8 predicted proteins | sample 8027921 | NCBI WGS metagenome assembly JACLAB01 (sample SAMN15725117, study PRJNA655200) | protist metagenome | isolation source: fluorescence activated cell sorting (FACS) single amplified genomes of... | place: USA: West Boothbay Harbor, Gulf of Maine | collected 2000-07-19
CACTCGCGGACGCGCGCATCGCACTACATCGAACCCGCGCGCGTTCGCACCGTTCGCGAGTTCGCACCGTTCGCGAGGTACGCACGCGTTGGAGCACCCATCATCGCCGCGCGCGCGCACATCGTCCTCGTCACCCAACGCCTCGCGCGCCTCGCGCGCCGCCTCGCGCCACCGACGCGCACACCGACGCGCCATCGCCTCTCCGTGCGCGCACTCACCACGCCACCCATCGTCGTCGTCGTCGCCGCCGTCGACGACGCCGTCGTCCGCTCGCGCGCACACACAGGTCGTCGCCCAAAAAGCGCACCCAGTCGCACCGCGCGAGCTCCAACGCGCGCCGACGCCGCGGCCGCCGCCGACGTCGCGCGCGCCCGGCGCCGATCGCCGCCGCGTCACGCGCGCGCGCCGTACGCGCGCGCCGTACGCGCGCACACCGCGCCGCGAACCGCCAACGTCGGGCGCGATCGACGCCGACGTTATCCACTTTTTGGTGCGTCCTCCATGAGCGCTCGGGTCGCGACCGGCGCGTCGGCGTCGTCGAGCGCGCGGATTCGATGGCATCCCGAACGCTCCGTGTCGCGCCGTCGCGCGCGCGCGGGTGGTCGTCGCGCATCGTCGGCGGCATCGGCATCGGCATCGGCAGCGGCATCGGCACCGGTGGCGGCGTCAGAACCGCGCGCGCACGACACGATGAGCACGATCCAAGAATACATCGAGAAGCATGATTTATCCAAGAAGGTTGAGGAGGCGTTAAACGCCGCCGTCAAGGCGCGCCCGGAGGAGCCGATGGCGTTCATGGTGCGTCGTCGTCGTCGTCGTCGCGAACGCGCGCATGCGCGTGCGCGCTTTATCGCGGTGTATAGGGCACCTGTGCGCGCGCGAATGATGGCGCGTCTCGCGCGCCGCGCGCGCGAAGCGCGAGATGTCTCGACGCGCACGCGTGCGTGGGTTTTCGTGTGATATATTTCGCGCGCGCGCGCGGCGAACGGCGCGTCGCGTCGCGCGCGCGCGGCGCGCGTGCGTCGCGAGATCGTCAGGTTTCCAATGGATTATAATATTCCCTCTCGCGTCGTCGGCGGTGTCGTCGGCGACCGCGACCGCGAAAGTCGCCGATCGCGCGTCGTGTTTCGCTTACTGACGTTTTCTCGCGTCGTTCCTTCGAATACGCAGGCTGAATACATGGCGAAGCGCACGACGCCGGCGATCACGAAGATTGTCGGTCGTCAAATTTTTGACTCGAGAGGGAACCCCACGGTGGAGTGCGACGTGTACACCCACAAGGGTATGTTCCGCGCCATGGTGCCGTCCGGTGCGTCTACGGGTATCTATGAAGCCGTGGAGTTGCGCGATGGCGGTAAGGATTACATGGGTAAGGGTGTGCTCACGGCGGTGAAGAATTTGAATGACATCATCGCTCCGGCGCTCGTGGGGAAGGATCCGCGCGAGCAAGCGGCGCTCGATGAAATGATGTGCAAGGAACTTGATGGCACGGAAAACAAGGGTAAGCTTGGTGCGAACGCCGTGCTTGCGGTGTCTATGGCTATTGCCAAGGCTGGTGCCGCTGAAAAGGATGTGCCGCTCTACCAACACATCGCCGACCTCGCGGGGAATGGCAAGTTGGTGCTCCCGGTGCCGGCGTTCAACATTATCAACGGTGGTTCCCACGCCGGTAACAAGCTCGCCATGCAAGAGTTTATGATTTTGCCGACTGGTGCGTCTTCTTTCCAAGAAGCCATGAAGATGGGTTCCGAAGTGTACCACAACTTGAAGTCTGTCATCAAGAAGAAGTACGGCCAAGACGCGTGCAACGTCGGCGACGAAGGCGGTTTCGCGCCGAATATTCAAGACAACAAGGAAGGTCTCGACCTCGTTGTCGAAGCCATCGAAAAGGCTGGCTACACCGGTAAGGTGAAGATTGGCATGGACGTCGCCGCGTCTGAATTCTTGACCAAGGATAACCACTACGATCTTGACTTCAAGACTGAAAACAACGACGGCTCCATGAAGAAGACGGGTGCCGAAATGGTCGCCTTGTACCAAGAATTCATCAAGGAGTACCCGATGATCTCCATCGAAGATCCCTTCGACCAAGATGACGCGGAAAACACTGCGGCCTTGACTGCTTTGGGCAACTGCCAAATTGTTGGTGATGACTTGACCGTCACCAACCCGAAGCGTTGCCAAGACGCCATCGATGGCAAGTGGTGCAACGCCCTCTTGTTGAAGGTGAACCAAATCGGTACCATCACCGAAGCCATCCAAGCCGTCGGCATGTGCAAGAAGGCTGGCTGGGGTATCATGGCGTCCCACCGCTCTGGTGAAACCGAGGACCACTTCATCGCGGACCTCGCCGTGGGTTTGTCCACTGGTCAAATCAAGACGGGTGCCCCGTGCCGCTCCGAGCGCTTGTCCAAGTACAACCAACTCATGCGCATCGAAGAGGAACTCGGCGACAAGGCTGTGTATGCGGGTGAAAACTACAAGCACATTGCTTGGTAATCACTCACTCGTGTGTTAAACGCAAGCAAGCTCTGCACGCAAGCAAGCACAATTTAACGCCCGCCCGCGCGCGCGGTTGAGGGTCTCGACCCCGCTCTCGCGCGCGCGTCAGCCGAACAAATCCACACACCACATGCATGCGTCCACGCGTGTCGTGGGCGCCAATCATGTGTGGCATCCCAACGCACGCACGCCCATCCATGCGTAGCTCTTTTGTTTTCTATAAATAACATAAAAAAACCAAACACCGCCCGCCGACGACCCGCGCCCGACGTCCTCGTCGCTTTTGAATGAAAAAATCCAAAACCGCGCCGCATCGCCTTCGCCATTGGTCGCCATGCCCGCGAGCGGCGGCGGCACCGGCGCCCCGCACGCGCATCGCGCGGGATTATATAACGTATCCAACACGTGTTACTTGAACTCCGTGCTGCAGGTACGACGACGACGACGACGATAGGGCGACGGAACGACGACGACGTGGTGTTGCGGCTGACGCTCTCGTTGCGTTAAAGATGCGCCGAGCTCACCGCGATCGCGGTGCGCGCACACGAATGCCGACTGACGATGACGTTCCACGCGCGGTATGCGCGCGTTTCCCATTCGCGCGCGCGCGGTCTAGGCGTTGACGCACGTGCGATTGTTTCGAGAGTACATTCTCTCTGACGAGGCGGCTGAATTTTTAAAGGCGCGACGTCGCGCGACGAATTCGAGCGCCGGAACCACGGCGACGACGTCTCGCGCGTCGTCATTCGACTCAATCACGGATATATTACAGTTTGATGATTCGTATAAGCGCCATAAGCGCAAACGCGTGGAGCAGGGGAAGAACGCTGGCGCGCGGGCGTCGGGCGCGGACGCGGAGGCCGCCGGGCGTAAGAAAATAACCGTGCGCCCGCCGGCGATGACACGCGAGCGTCGCGCCGATATGGCGAGTGGCGAAGCGTTGAACGTCTGTGCAGAACTCCGCGCAGTGATGCGCACGTTAGGTGATGGTGATTACCACGCGTTTCCACCCGTAGACTTGCTCCGCAGCGTGTGGACGCTCGTCCCGACGTTTGCGGGCAACGAGCAGCAAGACGCGCACGAGTTTATGCGCTTCTTACTCGACCGTTTGCGGAAAGAGTTGAGCAGCGGTCGACATGCGGTGAAGATGCGTGGTGTGGTGACACCGAGGCGTAAGGAGCATTCGCCGTGTGAGGATGGGATTCCGCAACCGCCGACGCGCGCGCGGAGCTCGCGGTCGAGGAGCGGACGCGCGAGTCCGAGCGTGGCGCCGTTTTTACAATGCGACAACGATGACGACGCTGGGTCATCGTCGCCAGTGCAGAATGATGCGAGTGCTAGTGGAGACGACGATGGCGAACGCGAGGGTGGGTACATCATTGTCTCGCGTTGGGGTGCGAAGAGACATAAAGTTGGATGTCCGTGTCGCCCGTGCAAGTCGAGACGGAGACGAGACGAAGACGCCCAAGACGACAAACCGCGAGTGATATCGAGTACGAATTTAAGCACGCCCGCGGGGAGCGTGTTGACGTCACCCTCAAGATTATCACACGGTGTCACCGCGGATGAAGTCAGAAGGCAACTCACGGAGATGATGTCGCCATCATCTGCCGACGCGCCTCACGCCAGTTCGCCGGCGTCGCCGCTCTCGCGCCCGAAAGCCGAACGCGAGGACCCATCCGCGGATAAAATCATGGAGATATTTGGCGGTGTCGCCGTCACCCGCGTGACGTGCATGAACTGCCAATCGACGTCGGTGCGTAAAGAGCCATTTCTGGACTTATCGCTGCCGATTCCGCCCGTCGTGGGTGTCGACGGGAGCCCACCGACGACGCCGGTATCGCCCTCGTGCGAACCCGAAGTCGGCGAAGGTCCCAACGGCGAGGCTACGTTACAGCAATGCCTCGCCGCGTTCACGCGCAACGAAACCTTGAGCGGTCACGGACGGTATTTTTGCGAGCGGTGCGGCGAGGTGCAGCGCGCGACCAAGTCGACGAAAATTGGAAAACTCCCGCCCGTGTTGTGTTTACATTTGAAGCGGTTTACGTGGCGAGGTAACGCGTCTCGGGCGAAGATTACGAGCGATGTGGACTTCCCATTGGATAATTTAGACTTAGCGCCGTACTCAGAATTCGATGATGACAGCAATGACAGCGAGAGCGACGGCGAGCATGCAGCGGCGGCGGCGACGGAGAGTAAGCCGCGCCGAACGCCGCGACGCGGACAATCGACCCCGACGCCGCCGGCGTCGGCGCGAAGACTGGACGCATTATACGACCTTACCGCCGTCGTCACCCACCATGGCTTAAACGCTGGAAGTGGACATTACACCGCGTGCGCGCGCGATGTGGATAGCCCAACTGACGGCGATTGGCAGCACTTCAACGACGACGAAGTCAACGCGTTGACGAATGAAGAGGTTCGCACGGGACAAGGGTACTTGTTTCTTTACACGCGCAAATCTATCAAGAGCGACGACGCAACGTAGGGCGTCGCGAAAGTAAAGTACATGCATCATCATTAGCGTTCAATCACGATCACGCGGCGCAGGCTCTCGCGCCCGCTAGAAAGAAATGTTTGTATTAAGCAAAAGCGAGGACGACCACACACCGCGACTCGCATGGCTCAACTATCATCGCACGCCCTTTGCACGCTCGCTCGCGACGCGCGTGTGAGTGCGACGTGTGCGTCGCCGTCGTCATCGTCGTCATCGTCGTCTCCGTCGTCGTCGTCATCGGCGGCGATGCACGGTGAGCTCGTCGTCGTCGGTTACGCGGACGGCGCGGTAGCCTTGTTCGCCGACCCGTTGGCGTTCGCGTTCGATCCGAGACGCGCGGGCGACGCGACGCGCGCGCGTCATGATCGCTCATATGCGCCGACGTGGGTGAGCGATCCGCCGCGCGGCTCGTGGGACGTGGATGACGACGGCGCGCCTCGTCGCGGGTGCGACGCGTGCGTCGCGAGCGTCGAGCTCAACCGCGTCGTGCGGTGCTGCGGCACGCCGCCCGCGATAGAAGTGCTCGATTTGAACACTGGCGCCGTGTTGCGCAGGTTGACGCTTCCCACGGCGTGGCCGTGCGTGGGCGCGTGCGCGGCGAGCGCGTGCGGGACGGTGGGCCGCGAGTATTGCTACGTCGCGAGCGCGACAAAATGGAACCATTCTGGCGATGAATTTCTAGGGAACGCCGCGACGTGTGCGGTGTGGCGCATTTCGGGCGATATGAAAGACACCTCACCGTGTGCGGTGTTCGTAGTGAACGCCGAACGGGCGCGAATGAGCGGTGGCATTGGAGAAGCGAAGACGTTGGCGCCATTCGCTGGCTTGACGAGCGCCGACGGCGTCGTGGAATTCGTTACGGTGACTGTGAACTTTGACGAGCAAAAGGTACGAGGCGAATATATGAGGTATTCATTCAAAGACGGGGACGCGCGGGGACGGACGATGCAAGGAATATCGATTGACATGGGCTGGATGCCAAAGCACCGCGTGGCGAGAAGCCGAGCGCTGGACGAGGACTCGCGGTCAATGCCGTCCGTTCCCGTGTGCGTGATCACGCGGCAATGCATAGTGACGATTTGGTGCGACGGCGAGTACCCAGTGCGCGTGATTGATCGCAAAGCAGAGCGATCGAACGACTCTCGTCGGTATCTCTTAGACGCGTTGCGCCGCAACGTCGAAAAGTGCGCCGCGAGTCCGAATACGAGCGCCGTTCGTGCCGTCGTCGATGCGCGCGCATACGACGATGACGGCTATCTCGCGCTCATTCTGCGCGATACGCCAGTGTTACAACCAGGTCAGACGGCGCACGAGTCGGACGTTGATTATAAATTGGTGTTGGTGCCCACTGGATTTAAGAGCAGCTCGGCGGAGCGCCGAAAGCCAATGTTCACCTCGGCAAAGCCTCTAATCGACATCTCGGCCTCAACGTCGTGCGCAATCTGTTTGGAAGACACCACGGACGAGAATGTCGTATATGTCCCGTGTTGTGCGGCGACGTTCTGCGACGCGTGCCTTACGGCGTACATGTCGCTCAACGCCAATAAAGGATGCCCGATGTGCCGTAACGTCGAGGCGTTTTGGATGAACGCTTCGACGGTGCTCCAGCCGATCGACGTCGCAGACGCGGCATCGTTTGACGTCCACAATGCGAGTGCAATTCGTTCTCATCTGCGTTCCTATCGAGTGCTCGAACAAGACGTGTCGCTCGGCGATTACGCCGAGCTCGACGAGCGACATTTGCGAGGCGAACGGCCGCCGTTTACGTGTACAAAGTCTGGACGCGTGTGCACGATTCGCGCAAACACTGTAGAGCTCCGCGCGTTGACTACGAGTTTTAGCGCTCGCACCGTGTTCGCGACGATATAGGTAGATTGCTACTGTAGACATGAGCGGGGAAACGCTCGACTGATTAGAACAAGATTAGAATAGCCGTCTGACGCGGCACTAGAATTAATACACAACGTATACCTATGGATGCTTCTACTTCAATTCGCCGCCAGCAACGCCGAAATCAGGCATGCTCGGCTCAGCACCAGCGTCATCTTTCCGTCCGCCACCAAAGATGCTCCCCCAAACGCCGCCGCTCTCCTGCGCCAATTCCTCTGGCACGCCGGCGCCGCTCGCGCCGGACTCGCCCCCCGGTACATCGCCAGGCATCGCCATCACCGCCGGCGCCGGTGGCGGTGCCGTTAATCGCGTCAACATTATGCTAATCCCTTCAATCACCGCCAACAGAAACCCACCAAACGCAGCGCTTCTCGCCGCGCTCGGCAACCCGTACCGCAATTGCAAGACCCCACCCGTGAGCGCCCCGCTCACGATCGGATTCCACGGATCCTCCTTGTGCCTCGCCGCCACGAGCGCGCAATCAAACGCACTAAACAACCCTCCCCACACCGCAAACGACCCACCAATCCTCGGCGCTTCGCGTTTAATCGCTTCCAGACCACCGATCAGGGCGTAGCCTCGCGGTGAGTTGTACGCCCCTTTCACGAGGTTCACCACGCCGCCGCCGACGGCGCCCATGGCGAACGCACCGCCGAGGTCATCGAATATTCTATGCGGGCACGGTTCGCGCCCGTGGTCCACCGACGCCATGGTCGCGCGCGGCGCAATGTGCGGATGCGCGGGCGACGTCACAGCCCTAGGCTTCGGGTTCGCGCGGCGCTGAAAACTGGTAATCAATTCGCTCGCACCGCACAGTGCGACGCTCGTCGCGCGCGCGCACGGCGAGGAAAAATGCCAGACGAAATCGCCGACGCGAACGCGAGCGCGGCTGAGGGTGCGGGCGCGCCCGAGGTGACGCAATCGGCGGCTAAAAACGCGAAGAAGGCTGCGGAAAAGCAATCCAAGAAGCGCCCAGACCCGGATGGATTGGCGGAAATCGCGCGCGGGATGGAGGCGATGAGCGTGAAGGACTTTGCGACGGCGAAAGCGTGCTTTGAGCGCGCGGAGGTGATGTGTGCGAACTCGAGCGTGAAGGGTGAGGGTAAGGTGAAGGCGCCCAAGGAGAAGAAGGAGACGCCGACGGCGGCGGCGCCGGCGGCCAAGCAAGACGCGTTGGATGCGACGCATTTGCCTAAACCGGGGAGTGCGGGGCACGTCACGGCGAAGATGAAGGAGAATTTACCGCCAGGGGCGACGAACTATGCGATTAACTCGGTGCAATCGATGGCGGAACATTTGAGAGAGACGGGTGGACGCTGGCGGACGCGCTTTCCGCCGGAACCGAATGGATACTTGCATATCGGGCACGCCAAGGCGATGTATTTTGATTTTGGCGTCGCTCGTAAGCACGGTGGCGAGACGTATTTGCGTTTTGACGACACTAATCCTGCGGCGGAAAAGCAAGAGTATATTGATAGCATCATCGATTCAGTGTCGTGGTTGGGACACAAACCGGTGAAGACGACGTATTCGAGCGATTACTTTGATCAACTGTATGAAATGGCTGTTAATTTGATTGAAAACGGCAAGGCGTATGTGTGTTTTCAAAGCAAGGAGGAGGTCTTCAAGTCGCGCAAGGTGATTCAATCGTTCCAACAAATGTGTGCTGAAGGTAATTTGCCGCGCTACGAGACGCCGCTTCCGGAAGGCGCGGAGAGCCCGTACCGAAACGCAAGCGTCGAGGAAAACTTGCAGTTGTTCGAAAAGATGAAGAATCGTGAGTTCAAAGAGGGCGAGTGCTGTCTTCGTATGAAGGGTGATTTGCGAAGTGATATCCCGAGTATGTGGGATCTCGCGGCGTATCGCATCAAGTACGAAACGCACCCTCACTCTGGCGACAAGTGGTGCATCTACCCGACGTACGACTACACGCACTGCCTTGTCGACAGCTTGGAAAACATTACACACTCTCTCTGTACTTTGGAGTTTGAAACGCGACAGGCGCCGAATGGGTCGTATTATTGGCTCTTGGACGCGCTCGACGCTTACAAGCCGGTGACGTGGGAGTTTGCGCGCTGCAACATCACGTACAATGTCATGAGTAAGCGTAAACTGAACACGCTTGTCACCAAGGGGATTGTTAACGGATGGGACGATCCTCGCTTGCTCACTCTTGAAGGTCTGCGGCGACGCGGTTACACGCCTACGGCTATCAACAGCTTTTGCGCGGGTTTGGGCGTGACGCGAAACGACAACACGCAGCCGTTGAGTCGTCTCGAAGGAGCGATTCGTGACGAGTTAAAGGATAGCGCGTCACGCTATTTTGCCGTGCTTGAGCCACTCAAAGTGAATATTACGAATCACCCGGGTGGTGACCTCATGTGCGAAGCTCCGGTTCACCCTTCGTTTGCCGAACGCGGCATGCGCAACATTAACCTTACGCCGACGATTTTCATCGAACAATCCGATTTCAAAACCGCAGACGTTGACGGTTACTATGGGTTGGCTCCAGGCAAGACCGTGCGTCTGCAGTTCGGTTACAACATCACGTGCACGGGCATGAAGCAGAACGACGACGGGTCTGTTGCTGAAATTGACGTCACCATCGACATGGAGTCGCGTGCCGCCAAACCGCCAAAGGGTATCTTACACTGGGCCACGCCAGCGTTCGTCAAAGGCGAGGTGCGCTTGTACGACAAACTGTTCTCAGTTGAAATTCCAGGCAAGGCTGAAGGTACGGTCGCGACGGAAGACACCGCTACCACCGCGGACACGCCCGCCGTCGACGACGAGGACGAAGACGGCGAAGAGGCGGATAAGGTTGACTGGTTGTCTCAAATCAATCCTGACTCTTTGATCATCCACAAAGAAGCTCTTCTCGAGCCTGGATTGATGGAATTTGCCTCGAAACCACTCACGACGAACGTGCAGCTCCAGCGTCTTGGTTTCTTCACGTTTGATAAGGATAGCACCGCCGAACACGCCGTGCTCAATCGCACGGTGATGCTGAAGGAGTCGACCGCCAAAGCGGCGCTCAAATAAACAAAACTAGATAGCTAGATGCGATAGAAGGCCAACGTTGAACGCGTATTCGTATTAGATGAGTATTAATAATGAATCTTTGAGCGTTTCGATGATAATGCTGGTGGTAATAAGTTGTCCTTTGTCTTGTGCGCACATTTCGGTGAATTCGTCAAAAAGAACTCACTTTTTGGCAGGGAAGAATTCGGCGTGGATGGCCCGAACGGCATCGGAACCCTGGGCCTGATCCACGAGCAATGAAATGTTCGTCTTGGAAGCGCCTTGAGAAATCATTTTAACTTTGACATCCGCCGCCCGCAGCGCCTTGAACGAGCGCTCCATGATTTCGTTGTTTCTTTCCACGTTGCCGATGAGAGACAAGATGGAGTGACCCGTGCTGTACGACACGGAAGCGATGCCTTCGTTTTCGAAATCTTGGACCAATTTGTCGAGCTCTTCCTTGGCTAAGTCTCGGCTCCAAAGCTTGGCCGGGTCTAATGTAAGAGACACACTCACTTCAGACGTCGCGACGACGTCGACGGAAATGCCATTCGTCGCCATGATGTTGAACACCTTGGCGAGGAAACCAAACTGGCCTAGCATTCGCGTGGATGTGATGTCAAGCATAGTGACGTTCTTCTTTTGTACGATACTCGTCAATAACCAGTCGGCGTGTAACTCGTCGGCGCGGGAGTGTCCAATAACCGTACCCGGCGCCCGAATGTTGTACGAGTTCTTCACGCGAACGCACAACTCATCGGAGTCCATAGCCGGACGCATCGACTGTGGGTGCAAGACTTGGGCACCAAAGTATGCCAACTCCGTCGCTTCTTGAAAGCTCAAGAACGGCATGGGAACAGTGCCTTCAACTTCGCGAGGATCAGCGGATAAGACGCCGTCGACATCCTTCCACACTTGCACCTCCTTGAGCCCAAGCGCCTTTCCGATAACCGTCGCCGTCAAGTCGCTCCCACCCCGACCGAGCGTACAAATCGCCCCAGTCTTTATCCCTCTCCCCAAAAACCCGGTGAACACGCGCACGACGGGCTTGGCCCCAGGTGGGAGCGTCAACCTCGCCTTGGTTTTCTCGTACGTCTCATCCAAAATGCTCCCGTTTTCATAGTCATCCGTCGTCACGAAGACATCATCCGTGCTATCCACTTGCTCCGAGTTCACCCCTAACGATCGTAAATACGCCGCAAAAATCCTCGTCGACATCCTCTCGCCGAACGACACCAACAACGCCCGCGTTCTCGGCGTCACTTCTTGCATCAACGCGATACCCGTGCACACTTGCTCCAACTTTTTCAACAACCCTCGAACGTCCTCGCGCGTCTCTTCATCCGTCCCGAGCGCATCCATAGTGTCCATATGCAACGCCCGAACCGCCTTAATCGACTCAAGCGCGCGAACATCTTCCTTCGTATCGCACTTCAGCGCGCTCTCGCCCGCCATGAGTAAGTTATTCGTCGTCTTCCCCATCGCCGACAACACGAGCACGGGCATGTGCTCGGGAAAGCTCATCACGATCGTCGCCACCTCGCGCATGCGCGCGGCGTCAGCCACGGACGAGCCGCCAAACTTCATCACCACCGAATGCTGCTCCAGCCCCGCGCCGAGCACCACGGGCGCGGGCGCGTTCGCCGCGGCGGCAGACGCGCGCGCGCGTCGCGACGCGGCGGCGCGCCCATCCGCGCCGCGTCGGGCGCAGCGCGATGCGCGCCCGCGCGCGCGCGCCGCGTGCGGTGCGGCGACCGCGGCGAGTGCCATGACGTGCGTTGCGTCTATCCCGCGCGAGCGTCGGTCGCCACGGCGTGCGCGCGGCGGTGTGCGGGCGCGAACAGACGCAAAACGCGTCGTCGCTTTCGCGTTCAATTTTTAAAAAAACTTTTTCGAGCTGTCGCGACGGCATTGTCGCGCCCGATGACCGACGACGACGACGACGCGGATGACGCGCGCGACGTCGCGGAGCTTCGCGCGCGCGTGCGGACGCTCGAGGAGATCGTGCGCACGCTCGGGGCGCGCGCGGCGAGGCTCGATGGCGACGCCAAGGCGAGCGCGA
>JACLAB010012504.1_pt1 | contig 11962 bp, 8 predicted proteins | sample 8027921 | NCBI WGS metagenome assembly JACLAB01 (sample SAMN15725117, study PRJNA655200) | protist metagenome | isolation source: fluorescence activated cell sorting (FACS) single amplified genomes of... | place: USA: West Boothbay Harbor, Gulf of Maine | collected 2000-07-19
TTGTGTCGGATGACGGCGTGGAGGCGTACGTGAGAGACGGGGAGTGTGTTTTGGCGTGGGCGATGCGGGCGTTAAAGAATGCGTCGACTCGTTTGGATGGTTCGTCGGGAAGACCGGATGAGGCGAGGGCGAGCGCGGCGGAGGACGCGACGAGAACGTTGGACGCGTTGCGGAGGACGACTGAGACGTTGGGCGCGGATGCGAGCGGAAGGACCGCTGGGGAGGTGGCTCCGCAGTTTAAGAGGTTACAGAGCGTGAGGGATGAGGTTGTGTGCAGGCAGTTGCAAGCGGAAGCGTTGCTCTGGGCGGCGAGGAGTGGGTTGAGTTCGGGCGCGGTTGGCGCCGCGCACGGAGGTCCGGCGGCGTGGGCGGGCGCGGTGCAAAGGCGAAGAGCGGCGGCGCAAGAGTGTTCGAGCGATGGTAGATTTGGTGGGGCGATGAGCACGTTTTTAGATGACTTGTTGGCGGGCGTGGGTGAGCACAAGCCGGCGTATCCGTTTAAGACGGTGTCGGAAGCGGCAAGGAGCGTCTTTGTGGAAGGCGACGCTTCGCCCACGGCTTTAATCGCAAAACGGTGTTTGTTTCTGTACTTTCTCCTAGACTCTGGGCTTCCGCACGACGGCGCGCCTTTAGACTACGCTCGTCAAGCTAGGATTCACCCGCGGTTATTCATGGAGACGAGAGCTGCGGTTTTACTCGATGACATGGCGAATGAGGCGGCTCTGGACGAGGCGTGCGCGTTGCTGCCGCGAATCGCGCATCCTCTCTTGCCCGTCAAGTTTATCGCGAGCTTGGCCAAACGAGGACGCTCAACGACGGCATTGATGGTTGCGCGTGCGCGCGCTCCGCACGGTGCGCTCGCGACGACGCCAGACGCGGAGACGATGGCGCTGGATGTGTCCATTCGCCTCGACTGCGACCTCGTAGCCGAAGCGTTTGTCGCGGTGCGAGACTCCTTCAAGCTGTTGCCCAAGCTTCACGAGGTCAAGACTGGACGATATCTCGTCAGTTTGCTTTTAGATCACGGCGTACGCCAGTTGTGCTTGGATAAGATCTTATCGCTTCCGTTTTACGGAGAGATGGAGAAGATTTTGCTCGAGCTCTTGTGGGAACGAAGAGAGAGCGTGCCGATTGAGACGGGCGTAGAGTACCTCCTCAATAGAGGTCGTGCCTTGGAAGCAGCGTCGCTCTACTCCAAGGCTAAGAAGGAAGGTCGCTTGGACGCGCAACGCACCGTTAAACTCAAGGCGCGCTTGGAAGAAAACCTCGCGCAGCTTCCAGTGCCGCAAAAAGTCCTCGCACAAGACACGGCAACAGATGTGAAAGACACCAGCGTTCTTCTTCCGCGTCGACTCGTCGTCGAGTCTTCTACGGACCTCTCTTCGACCGTCAGCGCTTTGGTGACGCAGACAGAGCCGAGGGCATTCAACGCAATCGTTCGACCTGCGTCTGAAGATGTCGCTGGTCCGACGCCGTTTGTGCGACCACCCATCGAACTCGCCCGAGACGACGTTGACTTTGACGACGACGACGATGTGTTGGCGCGCGATTCCCCATTGGATCGAGCTACCGCCGCGTTCGCTTCCACCTCCATCCTTGGAAGTCCCGGACGCGCGTCCACGTGGATGCCACCCGCAGCGCGCGCCGCGGATGCGTCGCCGGCGCGCGGCGCAGCGCAGTCTCCAATCCAATCGCTCTCCACCCCTTCCACTTCGCGACGCGGCGTCGTCCGTGGCGTTCCAGAACCTACAGCGTACGCTTCACCATTTGGCGGTCTCCGTCCCGCATCCACACCCGCGGAAACGACGACGACAATCGCAAACAACAATCGAAACGTGGAAACGACTGGCGCCGCCGCATCCGGTAGTCTTCTCTTCGGAGGCACCGTTTCCACCCCGTCTCGCGGTATCCGTCGACCCATAGCCATTTCATCCGCCTTCCCGGCGTTCATGTCCCCGGCTCCGCGACGTCCTGCCGGCGCTGACGATGCGTCTCGACGCAGTTGATGCAGCCGCGCGCGCGACATTCATGTTACCACAATTAGACTATTTGTCCATACACATGATTTGAACAACACTCACTTAACAGAACTGCGTTGTGAAATCGAAGACGCCCTGTACACCGCCGCGCGCCGCCGATCGGGCGTCGCTCTCGGCATCGCCGACGACGAGCTCGGAAGCGATGACGATGCATCGTCTTCGGCGTCGCACGCGCGTTCCTTTATTCTCATCAGACGACGAAGAAGAAGACGACGTTTATGAGGATGATTTTGGATTGCTGACGATTCAAAGAGGAGCGACGACTTCGACGACGGCGATGGAAGCCGGACGAGCGTTTTGGAGGGCGCGATTGTCGTCATCGTCGAACCAGGATGGGATGGTAGCGACGACTTCGACGACGCGAGGGTGGGATGAGGCGTTGACGGCGGGGGAGTGCGTCGTGTTTGGACTGCTGCGCGGGAAAGCGGGCAGCCAAACCAAAGCGGCGGTTGGAATGTACGCCGCGGTTTTGGATGGACGCGGGTACGGATTCGGTGGGGGTTCGCACGGCAGATATCAGAGGGCGTGTGATGCGCCGTTGACGACGAGCGCGAAGGATGTGTGTCGGTTTGAGGCGGTGAAAAGGGACGACGCGACGCGCGCGCGGAGCGCGGAGCGCGGAAAATCGTTGGATCCGAAACCTACAGATGGGGCGACGCAGTTGGTGGTGATGAGAGTGGGAAAATACTATGGGTTTCGATCGCACGCCGCGGGTGGGAAGCTGTTGCAGGCGCGTCGACACGAGCGAGACGGGGATGAGTTGTGTTTTTTCAACTTTAACTTTGGTGAGCACGAACAGTGGGAGCTCGTCGGGTTGGATTCGCGCGGCACTGCGGGGGATGATGCTCGATCCGGAAGCGTTATGCGTTTTAGAAATCGACGTTTGAGAGATATAGAGATAGAGGCGTGTGTGATGCGCGTGGCGAGAGAAGACGTGCCGGAGTACGCATTGGACGACATGGCGTTTTACGACGACGATTTGGCATATGTGGATTTGGGAGGATCTTCGTTCGATGCTTCTTCGACGACGACGATGACCAACGCGCTCGCCTCTTGGGAATCTTCGCCGCGATCCATCGTTCATGCCGCTGCCCTGCCGCCGCCGTTGCCAGTTCCTTTACAGAAAACACCGAATAGACGTTCGTCAAAGAGACGTGAACCGCCGCCAGTCATTTTGGTGGCTACGCCGCCGGCACGGACGTCGCCAACGACGACACCGGAACAGCAACAACCGAAGTCGCGGCGACGACCGACGAAATCAAAGACGATATCGCCGAAACCACTGGCGCCATCCGCTGAGGAGGCGCTTCCGACGCAAGTGGTCGAGGCATGGTCCCAACTCTTCAACGAGGAAGTGCGTGTCCGTCGAGGCGTGGAGCAGCAACTTGTAGAGATGCGAACCGAGCTCAAGACGGTGGAGAAGAGTTGGATGAACTCGGTGCAGGCGGTGCAGCTCGAATTTGAATCAATCAATATCGAGGCGATGAAGACGTTTCAAAGGGCGTTGGAAAAGAAAATGTCGAGAGAAGCGAGAGATCTCAAGATGAAGGTGGCGACAAGATTTGTACACGGTTCAGAGAGGATTCTCAGGGACGCAGTCTTTAGAAAATGGAGAGCGCACGCCGCAGAGGCGCGTCGACTTCGAGTATCTATGGTTCGTTTCATGCTGCGATCAAACAAGCGCGGGTTACAGGGAGCGTTCGACGCGTGGAGGCAGTATGCCAAGTACGTAGCAACGATTCGACGCAAGGATGATTACGCATGCGCAAAATTAGAAAACAGAGTCATGCGTCGGTACTTTGAGCGTTGGGTCGCGCACGTATCCGAGTACAACAGGGCAAAAATCATCGCCGCTCGCGCTCACCGACGCGGAATGGCGGATAGACGCAGAGAAATCAAGCAAAAAGTGCTCTACTCGTGGTACCTGATAGCGCAGCGCGCAAGGACTGTACGACAGCTGCAATCACGCGCCGTCGCCAAGATGCGTAATCGAGATTTGGTGGATGCGTTCGATTTGTGGAGACAACGCCTAGAGGAGAAGAAGAGTTTCACCCAGAGACTGATGCGCGCATTCAACCGCTGGGACGATAGGACGCTGCACAGCGCCTTTTTAAAGTGGCGCCTCGTCGTGCTCGAGTCGCGACAGAGACAGAGAACCTTTTCTGGCGTGCTCGCGCACTGGAATAAGGATCAGAACAAGGTTCTCATAAGGTTGTACTTTCACGCTTGGAAGGCTCAAGCCGAGTTCTCTCGGTCTCACCGCTCGAGAATGGCGCACGTTCTGCTTCGTCATCATCAGAGCGGCAATGCGCGCGCAGTGTTCTATGCATGGAAAAAGCTCGCCAATCAGGGTGCACGCTCCAAGCGCGTCAAGGTTTTTGTGAGACGCGCTTGGATATCGCGTTACTATAAATCAACACGCGTCACTTTTGACGCCTGGCGCAACTACACGGAGAGAGCGACGCTACGTCGCGACATCATTCTCAAGTCAACGACGCGAATGAGACGCTTTGCGCTGTATAAGGCTTTCATGGGATGGTCCAACCGCGTGAAAACCCTCAACCACCAGCGCCGCACCCTCGTTTCCATCGTTAACCGCTGGAGGCATCGCACACTCTCCATTGCATGGTCACACTGGAAAACCCTCGCACGCGTCAGTAGTAAAAGCAAGGCCATTCAAGCCATCACCGCCTACCGAAGCATGGAGCGCGCTCGACTTCGCCGAGCCTTCAACGTCTGGAGAGCCGAATGGAGAAAGATCCTCAGCGCCGTCGTCATGCGCAGAACCTCAAACAGATTCGTCACGCTCAATTATTTCTTTAGCAAGTGGTGGGCTCAAGTTGAGGCTCGTTCCCACATCAGCCAGATGGTTGTCACCAAGAGAGTCGTCCACAACCGCTTTCTCGATTGGTACTGGGACGTCTACGGCGAGGAATTCATAAAGGTGCTCAAATCCAAACGTCCCGTGGAAATCGTCGAGGATTCACACTCTGAGAGTTTTCACACCCCAATGGATAGTCCAGAGAGGCTTTTATGGTCTCCACCAAAGCCTCGTCGGCTCTTATGAGCGACGTTCGATTCCATCATTGTAACAAAAGACAAAGACGCGAACGCTCTATCCACTGTTGATCCTCACAATCAGGCACGCACTGCGCATCGACGATCGCATCCGCACCTCTCCGCCCATGTCTGCTGTGTCTCTCAAAACCTCCCCCGCGGGGTACATCGCCATTCCGTCCCGTCGCGTCAACCGACGCGGACTTCCGCGCGCGTGTGGCGTCGGGGGCACCGATGACGTGGACACCAGCAGTGCCGAGGGACGTCGTCGAACGACCGTCGGTCGACGCCCGCTCATCGCCATCCCGCTCGCCGGTGCCGCGCTCGCGGGAACGCCGCAACGCGCGGCGAACGCAGAGAGCGAGTTCACGAGCGATGCGGCCATGGCTATGCTCAACCGCACGGGTGAGATCGCATTCACCGACGACGAGTGGAAAGCCAAGCTCGAACCGCTGACGTATAAAGTGTTGCGAAAGGAGGCGACCGAAAGACCGTTTAGTTCCGAGTTGTACACGGAGAAACGGGTCGGGAGGTTTGTGTGCGCGGGATGTGGGACGCCGTTGTTCGATTCGGAGACCAAGTATGACTCTGGGACGGGGTGGCCGAGCTTTTATAAGCCGTTGGCGGGGAGCGTGACAGAGGTGCCGGATTATTCTATCGTCTTCTTGCCGAGGACAGAGGTGAGGTGTAAGGCGTGTCAAGGTCATTTGGGACACGTGTTTGAAGACGGTCCGCCGCCGACGGGATTGAGGTATTGCATGAACGGGGCGGCGCTCAAGTTTGAACCGTCTGCGTGATGGAGTAGAACAAGAGGGAGGAACGACGACTGCGCGTTCTAAAGAAGAATGTTTTACATTGGTAATATGTCTGATCCGTCCACTAGAAGAAATTTGTAATATCCGACACCGTACACTCGTTTTTATCGACCCACTTGAACCAGTCGCGCCAGATTTCGTTTGTCGACAGCGTCTCTCGGTTACCGAGGACGATGAGACCGCGTTTAGCCCGGGTAATGCCGACGTTGAGACGCCGCGGATCGGCGACGAAACCGATACCCCCTCCGGCGTTGCTTCTCACCGTGCACAAGACGATGACCTCCTTCTCTCTGCCCTGGAATCCATCGACAGAACGGATTTCGAGCTCGTTCATCTTGTCCTCTTCAGTATAGTCTAAGAAGTTTCGCCTTTGATTGCCTTGCGCGCCATACTCCTCTTGCAAGAGTCGAACTTGCGCGGCGTACGGAGAGATGACGCCGATATCACCCGGTCCGACCAAGTCACCGCCAGCGAGAAGGCTTTTGACGATATCAATCGCCATTTTCGCTTCTTCGGCGTTAAACAAGCTATTGCCGTCGGGAGCGCGTTTCTCTGGACCGGAAATCTCGACAAAGGCGACGGGAATTTTCCGCCGCGGCCAAGAGACGCCGGCAACCACTGGACGATCCTCTGGTTTAGGAGCCGAGCTCACCTTGCCGCCGTAGAAAGCGAGAGATGGGAACTCGGAGATTGAAGGGTGCATGCGGTACTGCATGTCCAAGAGAGAGACGTGCACTCCGAGCCTCTCCATGCGCTCAAACAGAGACACCTGCAAACCCGCGTCTACGGCATCGCGCGAAACGACAGTCGCCGGCAACTGTCGCGAATCACCCACGAGCACGGCGCTGAGCGCCTTGGTCAGGGGTATCAGAGCACCGGGTTCGGTGCACTGAGTCGCTTCGTCGACAACTGTTGCGGCGAATGAAATGTCTTCCAACAGTTCATCGCCCGCGCCAACACACGTCGTGCACACCACATCGACAGATTTCAAAATATTACGCGCCGCGGAGAGTTCCAGCTGCGTCGCTTGTTTTCGTTGGCGCGCAAAGCTTGGTCCAGTTCTACCACGAATTGCTTCGCGTATGGCGGCAGCTTGACGACCGAGCGGATGGAGAGCAATTTGCGCGTCGAGAGTCAACTGTTGAAGCCACGGCTGTACTTTCGCAGGCGCGCCCAAACGGACAACCCTCAGCGGTTTCCCTCCGACCACGAATGATTCTTTCGCTAATCCTTCTAAAATGTTATCGACAGCGACGTTGGATGCAGCGGCTGCGAGTACGACGGGCCCTCTTCCACGCCTCTGTTGGATGTCGGCGAGATGCACCGCGGCGCCAATGTACGCAATGAGAGTTCGCGTTTTCCCGGTGCCGGGCGGTCCTTGCCAGACTGCGAGCGTGGAAGACAGCGCACTCTTCACGGCAGCTCTCTGACTCGGGTTGAGGGGGTCTCGCACCTCTTTCAACGCCATTTGTAACTTTGGTTTTTGCGCCTTGCCCGCCCAGTACGGGGGCGCGCTCGCCAGTTCAGCCAGCGTTCCATTTTCGTCAGGCACACCCAATAATGCGCGCTGCAACGGTGCGTACGCCGTAGATGACGATTTTCTATCGCTTGGTTTCGCCGCGACCGCTCCGGGCATCCCAGACGGCTCGGAAAAGGCGACGAGGGCGGCGAGCGATCTGTCGTGCGCGACGGTGTTTGCGCTCAAATCGATTCTCCATCTTGTTCCTGACGTCACGAGCTCATTTAAATCGTCTTCATGAATCGCTAGCGTAATGTAATGCATCGCTCGAAGCGCCACCACACCGGTGATTCCACCAGAACCGTCGTGTTCGTCACCCTCGCTCAGCTGCACCATGTCTCCCGTCGTGAACCGGTGATACGGCAACTCGCGCCCGAGCGGAGAATTTTCCCGCCCGTCGTCAAAAGGGATCGTTAACCTCACGAGAGAATCGCGCTGGAGCACCCCTTCGTACCTCGCACGCAATCCCAGAATAGCGTACCCTTCGTCCACGAGCTTTTCCCTCGACCACGTGTTCAACCGCTGCTCCGAGAGCGCCATTTCTTCCTCGAGCTCGCATTTGAGCGCCTTGGCGAATCGCTCGCGGTGCGCCGCGTATCCCAACCTCAGCGCCGCCCGCGTCGACCCCCTCGATCTCGTCAAAGTCGCACCATCACCACCATCACCACGTCTACCACTCACCGGATCCAACAGATGCGAATAACTCGCAGACCCGCCACCGTCCTCCCTCTTTGTCGCCCCGAGCCTCGCCCACAATTTCTCTCGCTCCTCCGCCGCCTTTTTCGGATCCCTCGTCCTCCCCGATTTCCGCTCCACGTGCGCCCGAATGCTCTCTTCCGCCTCCAGTGGTTCTTCCGTCAACTCTCCGATCGATTTCGTCCTCCGTCTTCGCACAACCTTGGCTCTAGGATTCACCGCGGGCGTCTTTTTCCGCTCTGGCTGCGCCTTTGGTCCTTCGGCGTCGGCGCGTCGGCGCGCGCGCGCCGCTCTTCGTCTCTCCCCTCGTTCGCTCGCGCCCCCGGGCGTCGACGACGACGACGACGACGACGACGACGACGACGACGACGACGACGCGCGAGTTCCACCCCGCCGTGACGATACCGGTATCGACGGCACCGACCCCAGCCTCGTCGGTGACACCATCATCATCATCGTCGTCGTCGTCATCTTGTACACGACGCTCCGTCGTACCGATCGAAACACACGGACACACGGACGGACGGACACGGACGAGAGAGGAGAGACGAACGAAAATAACGATACCGAGAGCCGAGCGAGGGACGGGGCGAACGAGATCCGATCCGATCCTCGCGTCCCCCGTCGCGGCGCTCTGTCGCGAGCGCGCGGGTGCACGAAATTCAAAAAAAACGCACACACAGGTACAGGTACGACGGGTACACAGGTTGGTCTAAACATAGTAAAGTACTAGGTACAACTGTTTACCCATACATACATACATACATACACAACAGACAGACAGACGGACAGACGACACGCGGTCGGACCTCCAAAACCACTGACTGACTGCGTGGGTGGGTGGGTGGTTGTTTTACTGAGTCACGACTCGTTGTGAAAATCACGTTACATTGTAGCGGCAGCACCCATCGTCGTCGTCGTCGTCGTCGTCTAAAAAGTGCACACAGATGATGATGATGCACCGAGATGCGTCACTCACACACTCTCCCTCATTCATTCACTCTCTGTCTCTCTGTCGGCCGAACCGACGGACGGGACGATGACGATGACGACGATGACGATGACGGGAGCGGCGATGGCGGCGGCGCGCGCGGTTCGGCCGAACGCGGGGACGCGGGCGACGACGCGGGCGAGCGGTGGAAGACGCGACGCGGCGCGCGCGCGGGGTCGTGGGTTTCCTCGGACGAACGACGACGCGGACGGCGACGGCGACGGGCGAGGCGACGACGCGAGGAGGAACGAGGACGGCGACGGCGACGGCGACGCGCGCGATGACGACGGTTGCGCGGGGAGAACGAAACGGCGATGAGACGCGGGTGAAGACGAACGAGGACGAGGAGGGCGACGCGAGGTCGACGACGACCCCGAGGGTTGAGGGCTCGGACGCGGCTCGGACGGAGGGACGGAAGACAAAGCGCGCCGTGGGACGCGCGTTGGCGCTCGGAGCGGTGTGCGCGTCGGCGATGGCGTTGACCGCGGCGTTGATGCCGGAGAACGCGATGGCGGCGGCCAAATCGGCGGCGGCTGTTTCCGCGGATGGAGGAACCTCGATCGCGGCCAAGGCGTTGAGCTGGGTGATGCACCTGGATAAACATTTGGCTGAACTCTTCTTGGCGCAGGGTAAGTTTGCGTACGGGATTTTGTTTGCCATCATCTTTGCCGAGACTGGGTTCGTGGTGACTCCGTTTTTGCCCGGTGATTCGCTCTTGTTTGCCACGGGCGCGCTCGGCGCGCTCGGAGTGGTCAACTTTCCGCTCACGCTGGGGTTGCTCTTCGCCGCCGCCGTGCTCGGGGATACCGTAAACTACTCGATCGGGTCGTTCGTGGGCAAGTCGTTCATGGAGACGCACCCGAAGATTTTCCCGCCAGAGTACATTGAAAAGACGAAGAAGTTTTACGAGCAATACGGAGGTAAGACTGTCGTGTTGGCTCGGTTTTTTTGTCATTGTGCGAACGTTTGCGCCGTTTGTGGCGGGCGTGGCAAACATGGATTATTCCAAGTTTATCGCGTATAACGTCATCGGTGCGGGTGTTTGGATCGCTAGTTTCATGGGTATCGGGTATTTCTTTGGCGCGATTCCCGCTGTTCAAGAAAACTTTGCCCTCGCTGTGGCGGGCATCGTCGTCTTGTCCCTCGTTCCCATTATTGTTGAGATTATTCAGCACGCGAGGGGCAAGGATGGCGAAACGGCTGCGGCTTCCGCGCCTTAGAGAAGCCGTTTTTTTTGTCTCTTTACGAACGAAGGAAAAGAATCTGTCATTTGTTTTCGTTACATCATTTCTCTTGTGAATATTGGTACACTAGTTCTCAATCAAATCCGTTTCCACTCCTCAAACTCCATCCTCTGCAGCTCCTAGTTCGCCCACATCCGCGTCGCTCTCCATGCGCGCGCCTCGCTCATCGTGGCTAGGTTGAAAATTCGTCGTGATTGCCTTTATCAGGGGTGTGCCTTTCGGCGCGTACGTCCATCCGAAACGCCAAGCAACCAGGCATAAAATACCTAGAGAGATAACCTGCAAGAATTGGTAGTACGTCGGTACGCCTGCCGCTATGCCAACGATGTCGCACTCGTCTTGTCCCTTCGCCTCGCACGAATCGTTATTGAACGAGCTGAGAATGACGGCTAATGCTATGGCTGTGTTTTGATAGCACACTTCGATCGCAACGGCGAGAGCTTGTGGCATTTTTAACCTAAGTAATCTCGCAAAGCCTAACGATATCACCAGAGCCATGACGCAAGGAATCATTAAACCGACGTAAAACTTCCATTCTCGCTTCCATAACGGAGCCGAAGAATTGGAACTAAAGAAAAAACCTAATAAAACTAACAGTAACCCACACACATTTCCAACCACGTTCATTCGTGATCGAATCGATGGAACTCTTTCTCCGACGTACAATCCGACGCCTATGCCCGCAATCACAACCGTGATGGAGACAAACAAGCCAGCCCAGCTCACTTGCACATCGCTGTATCCATCGGAATACGCCGCATTTATGTATATGAATAGGTTCAAAGGCAATAAACCAATGCTCAGGATTGAGCTCACCGTTGTCATCGCCACACTGAGCGAGAGATCCCCGTTAAACAGCGACGTCCACCAATTTGAAAAGGAGCCGCCGGGTGAACTCGTCGTGATGATCAGAGGAACACCGAGCTCTGGCGCATCCCCGAACATCGTCTTGGCGAGTACGAACCCAAACAAGGGTAAAAATACAAACTGTGCAAATATTCCTATGAGCAAGCCCCTCGATTTCAGCGATCTTCGGAAAGATTTTCTCTCCACCGCGCTTGCTAAACCGCACACGAGAGCAAACAAGAGGATATTTCCTGTAATCGCTCCCCAAGACGCGAGCGCCATGGCGAAGAATACGCCGTCGAAGCGGTCGGCGAACGCACTCCCGCGTGATTATCGATCGAACTCGCGGGGTGTCGCGAAACTCGTCTCGAACGACGCGCGCGGTGCGCTCAGTAACCAGCCAGTCTCACTCCGGAGACGTCCAACCGACCGAAAAGCGACGCGATGGAAGCGCGCGCCGACGGTGCCACGGACGTCCGCGATGGCGGATGAATCGGTGCGTGCGCACGCGTGATTTCCACGAACCGATCTGGCGAGCGACTTCAGGATCGCGAGGCGCTTTGTGTGGGATCACGACGGTGGTTAACGCACACCTTCATCAATATTTCTCTTTTAGCGACGAGCGCTACTCGAGCGCGGTCAAATGCCGTCGGGAAAACGATTCGCTCGCTATAGAGGAAGAAAACGTGGATGAAAATGAGATTCTTATGTAGGACAATATTACAAGGATTCAATGCACAAAATATTAACATGAT
>JACLAB010014177.1_pt1 | contig 11962 bp, 7 predicted proteins | sample 8027921 | NCBI WGS metagenome assembly JACLAB01 (sample SAMN15725117, study PRJNA655200) | protist metagenome | isolation source: fluorescence activated cell sorting (FACS) single amplified genomes of... | place: USA: West Boothbay Harbor, Gulf of Maine | collected 2000-07-19
TCTTTTCCTCGATTACCTTGTTAACAGGAACCATTTTAGCTAATACATTACTTTTTTCAGTCAACTTACTTAAATATTCTGAAGTAAAAATTTGTTTATCTTTTCCTTCCACCGCTGAAAAAATATTTGCTACATTTAGGTGTTTAAAAATTTTATTATCCCAAACAATTAAATTTTCTTTTTCTAAAATACTATGAATAACATCTAGAAATTGTTTTTCGCGTTTTAAAGGTTTTTTTGGTTCAAGTCCTTTTTCTACGTTAACACTATATTCACATGTTATTATCTTATTTACAATGGATTGATTAGCATTTTCATTAGCGTATGTACGTAAAACAACGCCAGGTTTATTTGCTAAAAAACATTTTATTTTGGGTCGTCTAGCTTCAATTAACTCTTCAATTTTAGGTAAACCTTGAACAATATCTTCTGTTTGTTGAGTGTAATTAACAAGTGAGGCTAAAACTTTATTTTCAAAAATAAAATCTCCTTGTTTATAGTTTAAAATGGTCCCCCTACTTAAAAAAATTGGTGTTGCATTTTGAAAAATGGTTTTGAAACCATCTTTTTTAACAAAAAAGCCAGAGCGACTAAACGTACTATTTGTATTCAACATATTTCCTGAGCGGACGACTCCTTTAGTCTGATTAAAGTTATCAAAATTATTTAATTGATCCGAATTTATTTTCCAGACATCTGAATCTGTAATTAAAAAAAGTGTTCTAATTTTTTGTGAAATTTTTTCTTTTATTGCATAAATTTCGCCTTGGAATTTTGAATGAATTTCTAAATAACCTAATATTGTTGACGCATCGATATATTGATAGTTTTTTGTTAATAAAGAAAATTGAATTTTACAGTTAGGAAATTGTTTTGAAAGAGCTGATAAATTTAGGAATATTTTTTTATTAATTGAAATACAATTATTTTGAAGTTCTACAATTCCACTAATAGGGCTAACAAGTTTTAAATTTGCAAAAGGTTTATTCTTTTTTAATTCTTTTGGAAATAAATATTTTGCTTCTTTTGGAATTGGGAAAATTTTTCCTGAAGCAATCCATAAAATACCATCGTCTTGATTCACTTTAATTTTACGTTGATCACGCATCATTTTTCGAACAAAAAGATTTTCAAATCTTATTTCTCCAGCCATTGTGGTAGAAATTGGTTTTAATTTACGTTGACCGGGAATTATGGATTGTGTTGAGTATTCCGAAATTAATTCATTTTTTCTTATAAAAGATGAATTTTTTACATATAGATACGATCCAATATCTAAAAAAATCTCTTTTTTAATTCCCTTCCAATTTATTAACGTTACGGTTGTCTCTTGCATTAATTTTAAGACTATCGTACCGTGGTTGGTACGATATAAAACCGTTTTTAATACATCAGGTAAAATTAACTTCCCAGAAAAGGGAGCTACTACTTGTTTTAAAGTTTCGCCTGTAAAAATACCTCCAGTATGAAATGTTCGCATTGTTAATTGTGTTCCTGGTTCACCAATTGATTGTGCTGCAATGATACCTACGGCTTCACCTAAAGCAATTGATTTTTTATGAGCAAGATCCCAACCATAACATTTTTGACATATAGATCCGTTTGATTTACATGTTAGAGCCGAACGAATGTTTAAGCTAATTGGTGCTACATTTTTTAAAGTAAATAAGGTTTCATTATCCAAAATATTATCACCTTCATAAATTGAATTATATGGTGATTCAATGTTTTTAACTGAAATCAATGTTCGACCAATAATATTTTTAACATTGGTGTTTTTATTTAATAAAATGATTACCCCCTGTTTGGTATTACAATCATTTTCCCTAATTATTAAATCTTGGGCAACATAAATAAGTCGCCTTGTTAAATATCCAGAATCAGCTGTTTTTAAAGCAGTATCTACAATTCCTTTTCTTGCTCCGTAAGATGAAATAATATAATCGATTGAACTCAAACCTTCACGAAAATTTGCCTGAATGGGTAAATCAATTATTCGACCTTCTTGATCTGACATAAGACCACGTAAACCAACTAATTGACGGACTTGGGACATATTTCCTCGTGCCCCTGAAAACGCCATAATATATAAATTATTAGCTGGATCAAAAGTTTGATAATAATCCACTATTCGATTTTTTAAAGATTCCGTCGCTACATTCCAACTATCAATAATACTTTGAAATCGCTCGGTATCTGAAACAAAACCCTGTTGCCACTGTTCACTTATAAAATCAATTTCATCATTTGCTGTTTGAATAAAATTTCTCTTTACATCAGGTGTTTTCAAATCTTCAATATTAATTGAAATTCCTGCATTTGTTGCATAGGAAAAACCAAGTAATTTTAAAGAATCCAATAAAGAAGAAGATGAAACAGCACCAAACTTTGAAAAGGTTTCATGAACGATTGTTTCTAAAATATTTTTTGTAACGGTCTTAGTAGTAAGCATAATTTATTCTTGAATTGCATGTTTAAAATTTAGACTAAAAATCAATCTTCCTGGTGTTGTTTCTAAAAATAAATCTGTTAAAACATATTCATTTTTACTTATATATCTTGCAATAACAATACCGATGTTAGTCAGTAAATAGTATTTTTGAATTGAATTTCCTAACTTAAAGATTCTATGAACTGTAATATCCCGTTCATTTACATTAAGGTAGCTAATAGTATCAATAAATTTTAATTTTTTATTTATTACTTCAATTCGAAAATCGTTTAATGAATATCTTACAAGGATCGGTGTATGTAAGGTAATTTGTTTTTGATAAAAAGCTAAAAGTGCTGCTCTTTCGTTTGCAAACCATTTTTGTAAAAGAGACTTCTTTTTTGAAATCATTAAGGTTAAATAATAACAACCAATAACCATGTCTTGTGTCGGCTTTAAGATAACATCACCATTTGAAGGCGAAATAACATTGAAGGACGGCCTCATCATTGTTCTTGCCTCCAGTTGACTTGCTTCATATAGAGGTAAATGTACCGCCATTTGATCTCCATCAAAATCAGCATTAAATCCTGTACAAACAAGAGGGTGTAAATGTATTGCTTTTCCTAAAACCATTACGGGGTCAAATGCTTGAATCCCAAACCTATGTAAAGTAGGAGCCCGATTTAAAATTACGGCATATTTTTTTGTTAATTTAGTAAGTAGTGTCCAAATAAAAGGCTTATTCTTTTTAATAATAATATGTGCCAATTTTGTATTATGGCTTGGAACTTTAATTTTTGTTTTTAATAATTCATTAATTAAAAACGGTTGGAATAATTCCGTGGCCATTTCATAAGGTAATCCGCATTGATTTAACCGTAAATTAGGCCCAACAACAATAACTGATCTACCAGAATAATCAACACGTTTTCCAAGTAAAGATTGTCTAAAACGTCCTTGTTTTCCTTCTAAAATTTCGGTTAAACTTTTTAAAGGTTTGTTATTTAAGCAAAATTTTTTTTCTTTTTTTAATTTTGCATTATCAATTAATGAATCAATACTTTCTTGTAAAAGGCGACGGCTGTGAATTGTTATTAAATCAGGAGCCACAAAATTATACATAAAATCAAAAAGACGTTGGTTTCTTGTAATAATTAATCTATAAATTTCATTAACATCCGCAGCTATTAGCCTACCATTATCAAGCTCTAATAATGGTCTTAAATTTGGAGGTAAAACAGGTAAAGTTGTTAGAATCATCCAACTAGGATTTGTTTTCGTCGCTAAAAAACTTTCTAGTATTCGAATTTGACGTACTTTATTTTTATCTGGAATATATTTTTTTGTTACTCCAATCAATGAAAGTTCATCAATTAAATTTCGTGCTTTCTTAATTTCTTTTTTTAGGTTTATGTTTTCTAAAGCTGCTTTAATGATTTCTGAGCCCAATCGTTTTTTTCCCTGAATAGATTTCAATGCTCTACTTTTTGTTCCCTTTAATTGACTATATTTTTCAATTCCTAAATCAGAAGAAAAGAATTGGTTTAATTCATTGTCATTGTTGTTAGTTTTTAGAAAACGATATAACCCATGATTTTTATTTATAGGAGGTTCGCCTTCTCGCATATAAATGATACCTTCTAAATTATCTACCGTTAAGGCACTTTCATAAACACGTAATAAAACACAAAGATAACTAGGTATACCTTTTAAGTACCAGAGGTGCGTTACTGGGCATGTTAAATCAATAAAGCCCATTCGATATCTTCTTACGCGCGCTTCGATGATTTCAACTTTGCACTCGTCACAAATTTTATCTAAGACAAAACCATTATATTTTCCACATTTACATTTCCAATTTTGAATTGGACCAAATATTTTTTCACAAAAAAGCCCATTAATTTCTGGTTGATGGGTACGAAAATTTATGGTTTCTGCTTTGAGTACTTCTCCTACTACTTCGCCATTGGGTAGAATTCTTTCTGACCAACTTTTAATTCGTTTAGGCGATGCTAAATTTAGGCGTAAGTAATCAAAAGAAGCATTAAGATTTTCTAACTTTGATAATGTTTTTTCAAGTTGTACAATATCTTCCTTTGTTTTCATACAAGTAATAATTTTTAAATCTTTATTTGAATAATTGAGTATTTTCTAACTTTTCTAATAGTTTTTGTTGTTCATTTAATTTTGCTAATTCAAATGATTCTTGTGTATCTCCGGTTGATGTATATTTAGCAAATTGTTCTGTTTTTTTACGTGATAATAAAGCTCTCAACATCAATCTATTTTCAAGTTCGATAAAAATATCACGTTCAGAATCTTCAACATTTGTGGTGCTTGTAAACCCATTATCAAATTTGCGCATTGAAAAATCTAACCCTAAAGAGTTTAATTCTCTTATTAATGCTAAGAATGATTCAGGAATTGAAGGTTTTGGCTTCTCAATTTCTTTTCGAATTAAAATGGATTCGTAAATATCATTACGACCATCTATATCATCCGATTTAATTGTTAAAAGTTCTTGTAATGTATTTGAACATCCATAAGCTTCTAGTGCCCAAACTTCCATTTCTCCAAAACGTTGGCCTCCTTTTTGAGATTTTCCTGCTAAAGGTTGTTCTGTAATCATTGAATAAGGACCTGTAGCACGTGCATGAATTTTATCTTCAACAAGATGAATTAATTTTAAAATATAAGTTTTACCTACCGTAATTGGATTATCAAAAAATTCACCGGTACGCCCATCACGTAATAAAATTTTACCGGGATGATACGGATTAAATAACCAATTACAGTTTGTTTTAATTGCAGCTTCTTTTAATTTTTGATTTGTTAAAATTCGTGAGGCCTCTTTTCCATAGACTTCATCAAAGGGTGAAACTTTAAACCTTGTTCCTATTTTTGAACCCGCCAAGCCAAGCAAACATTCAAAGACTTGTCCTACGTTCATTCGTGAAGGAACACCTAAAGGATTAAAAATAATATCAACAGGAGTCCCGTCTGGTAAATACGGCATATCTTGGCTTGGTAATACTCGGGATATAATCCCTTTGTTACCGTGACGCCCCGCTAACTTGTCACCAATACCTATTTTTCTGATTTGAGCTATATAAATTCTAAAAATTTGACAAGCGGTAGCAGAACTATCTTCTTTATTTAAAGAAGTTGTTGACATAATTCTTACATCAATAACGCGTCCTTGTGTTCCGTGTGGAGTTCTTAAAGAAGTATCGCGGTAATTTTTATCTTTTAAATTATAAAGGGCTCTTAATAATTTTGCTTCTGGTGAAGGGTCTTCTTCACAAGGTGTTAATTTACCAATTAAGATATCGTGCTCTTTTACATAAGAACCAACTTTAACGATTCCATTTTCATCCAGATGTCGTCTAATAAATGTTGTTAAATGGGGTAAATTTTTAGTTAATTTTTCACTACCACTTACTGAATAAGTTAAATTTGTTTCGTGTTCTTCTATATGAACAGATGTTAAATAATCTTCCAAAATTAATTTTTCATTAATAACAATAGCATCTTCATAGTTATATCCTTCCCAAGGCATATAAGCAATGGTCAAATTTTTTCCTAATGCCAATTCTCCGTCATTTGTACTAGGACCATCGGCAATAATTTGCCCTGAAAAGACTTTTTCGCCAGGCCAAACGATCGGGCGTTGGTTTATCGATGTCTCTTGATTTGAACGTTGATATTTATTTAAATAATAAGTAATTGATTGATTATTCAAATCTTTAATAACAATTCTCTCTGTTGATGCAAATTGTACTGTACCTTCTGAATAATTTTTAATAATCATACTTGAATCTAAAATAGCTGCAGTTTCAAGACCAGTACCTACAATGGGTTTTTGCGTATAAAGTAAAGGAACAGCTTGACGTTGCATATTTGAGCCCATTAATGCGCGGTTTGCATCATCGTGTTCTAAAAAAGGAATTAAAGCTGTTGCTAGTGAAACAACTTGTAATGGTGATGTTGTAATAAAATTAACATCATCTGTTTGTTTAACTGAGAATAAGTAATTCTCTTTAACAGATAAATAATTTTGAGTAATATTTTGCGAGTTATCTAATTCTACATCACAAAAAGCCACTTTTGTTTGTGACTCTTGATCAGGATTTAAAAATATTGTTCGTTTATCAGAATAAACATGAGAATTTTTTAAGAAAAAGTAAGGTGTTTCAATTGATCCTAGTGATCCAATCCTCCCAAACATAGCCATTGATGTAATTAAGCCGGCATTCAAACCTTCAGGAGTTTCAATAGGACATAAACGACCATATTGACTTGGATGAATGTCACGAATAACTGCACTAATGTGATCTCGTTTTAGACCATTTGGACCAAATACACTAATTCGTCTTTTATGTGTCATTTCTGCTAATGGATTTATTTGATCCATAAATTGCGACAATTGACTTGTTTTGAAAAATTCGCGTAATGAGCTTGTTACCGGTCGTGGATCAATAATCCATTCTTCTGGATCGGAATAACTTTCTAAATCAAAATTTAATTTGTTAGCAGTAGTTACACTAGATTCATCCATTAAACTTTTTGTTAAACGATATAGGCCTACTCGAACCTGGTTTTGTAGTAATTCTCCAACACACCTTATTTGTTTGTTTTTGATATCGTCAATATCATCGCTAGGTCGATCATGATATTTTAATTCAATTAGTCCATCAATAATTCCAATAAAATCATGACCAGTTAAATACGTAATATCTTTTGGTAAATTTAAGCCTAATTTTTTATTAATTTTATATCTACCTATTTCTCCAATTGAAAAACATCCTGATCGTTGATTCATTAAAAATGTTTTAATTCGAGAATTAATTTCTTCTTTATATTGAAATAACTTTTTTTTGTTCAAAACAATATCGTTTTCATTCATATCAGCCATATATTGTTGGTTTGATAAATGAAGTGGATATTTTAACGTATCTGTAATTTCTTGAAAATTCAACCCAAAATGTGAAATTAAATCAAATAAAAATAATTTTTCACTATCAAGATCATTCTTTTTTGTTCTTGTTGAAGTTAATCCAGTTCCTCTAAAATCGTTTAATTTTATATAAATGCGGTCAATAATTTCTTTATTTAGTTCCGTTTTGCTAATAGGTTTTTGATCTAAAACTATTTTTGTCCAAGGACCTTTATTTGAAATAATTGTGGCTGTATAATTTATTTTTCGACCGGTTCCGAATTCTTTACGGAAATAGATACCAGGGGAACGAATAATTTGACTAATAATAATACGTTCACAACCACTAATGACAAACGTACCTTCTTCTGTCATTAAAGGAATTTCACCGAAAAATATGTCTTGTTTGATTCGTATGCTTTTCGGATTTCTTGTTTCTAGTGTATTTTTAATACGAGTTTCTTTTTTAATTTCAAGAGGATAAGAGTATTCACTTGAAATGTATAATTGAATTGTATAACTCATATCACGTTTCAAGCATGTCGCAACATTAAAATTAGGACCTTTTAGTTTTAGTTTATTTGTGTATAAATAAACCAAACATGGAATCTTTTTCTTTCCTAAAATTTTAATTTTGGAATTAAATGGATTTGGAAAATTTTCCAATTCTTCGGTAATACCTGTTGACAAAAATTTATAAAAGCTAGCACGTTGTGCTTCGGCTAAATCTCCAACGTTATTTAAAAAAATTTTATTCATTATAGAATTTAATTTGATAGGTTTTAGAATGAAAAATGCATAATTTATAGGAACTAATTAAAAACATTAATTTTCGACATTAAGTTTTGTAATGCCGAAAACCAACATCAAAGAGCATTTGAAATAGAGCTAATCGCAGATTTTCTTCTTGCTGCATTATTTTTATGGATTACGCCTTTCTTAACGGATTTATCAATAATACTAAACAGACTATTTATTAAAGTTTTAAGTTCAAGTTTGATGTTTTCTTGTGTTCCACTATTACTAGTTTTTAAAACGTTAACTTTTGTAAGAAATAGTTTTGATAAAGATTTCATTGTTGAACGGTAACGTCTGTTAACCATACGGTTTCTTGTATTTTGTGTAACCGTTTTTCTGTTTTTTTGTTTTTTGTTCATTTTCTTTTGTAATCTATTGTAAGTGAATCAACAAAACTCAGTATAACATAATCTTATTTAATACGCTATAGAAAATATTCTTTTTGAAAATATTTTAGGTAACGCCCAATTTTAATGTTATACTCCCCTATTGTACACACCAACATTTTTTATAATGTAATAAAGTTAAAAAAGATTTATTTGAAATATGGCAAAAAATAAAGGACCCCGTATCATGGTCACAATTGAATGTACTGAATGTCGACAAAATGATAATCAACGTTCTCCGGGTGTATCACGTTATTTAACTTCAAAAAATAGACGTAATACTCCAGACAAGTTAGAAATTACAAAACATTGTCGTTATTGTAATAAGCACACTGTTCATAAAGAAACAAAATAAACTTAAAAAATTTAGAATATAAATGAATTATTGGAATAAAAATAAACCAGGAACTTTTAATTCGAAAAATAAAAAGCGTGATAATTGGAATCAGAGCTTAAAACGTACAACAGATACAACAAAGCCAAAACGTGTTCGAAGAAGCTTACAATACTTACTATTGTTAAAAAAATTTGATAATGTCGTAGATTACAAAAACTTAAAATTATTGTCGGCTTTTTTAACAAAACACGGGAAAATTCGTTCTCGTCGCAAAACACGCATTAATATTCAACAACAAAAGCAAGTATCTAAAGCAATTAGAAAAGCGCGCGCTGTTGGATTAATTCCATTTACGTGTGATGTAAAATTTTAAATTTTATTTCTAATAAATTAATGAGAAAAGCAAGAAGTAACAATAATTTTATTGATAAAACTTTTACTATAATTGCGGATGTAATTTTAAGAGTTTTCCCTGCAAGCCAGCAAGAAAAAAAAGCATTCTCATATTATTTAAATGGACTTTCTGCTCAAGACGAAGGAGAGTACGCAGAAGCTTTAAATAACTATTATCAAGCGTTGCAAATTGAAGAAGACTTATATGATAGAAGTATTATTCTTTATAATATTGGTTTAATATATTCAAAAAACGGTGATTATTTAAAAGCTCTAAAATATTATTATTTTTCTATTTTTATTAATCCTAAGTTTACGTCTGCTTTAAATAATATTGCGGTTATTTATCATTACCAAGGTATTAAAGCTGCCGAAAAGAAATGTTATGATTTGTCAGAGTCTTTACTTCAAAAAGCCACTTTTTATTGGACAAAAGTAGTAAAGATAGATCCAAATTCTTATATCGAAGCGTGGAATTGGTTAAAAACTACACGTCGTGTCAAATTATAGGAAAAAAATTGAAATTCGGTTAAGTGTTTTTTATTGAATTTGTAAATTACATATTATTTAAATTCATAACAATTTATTATGAGCGGTTTTGTATCACAAATTATTGGTCCAGTTGTTGATGTAGAATTTCCAGAAGGAGAGTTACCTAAAATCTACAATGCTTTACAAATTTCAAAAGAAGGTACATCTGAAATAATTGTTGCAGAAGTACAATATTTAATTGGAGAAAATAAAGCACGTGCTATTTGTATGACTTCAACAGATGGTGTAAAACGTGGGGATACTGCAGTAGATACAGGAAAATCTATCGCTGTTCCTGTAGGGAAACAAACATTAGGTAGAATTTTCAATGTATTGGGTGAGCCAGTAGATGAGTGTGGCGATGTACCGAATCCAGAACTTATGGATTCAATTCACCGTTCTGCTCCAGAATTTGCAGAACTTGATACAAAACCAAGTATCTTTGAAACTGGAATTAAGGTTGTTGATTTATTAGCGCCTTACAGACGTGGTGGAAAAATTGGATTGTTTGGTGGTGCTGGTGTAGGAAAAACTGTACTAATCATGGAATTAATCAATAACATTGCAAAAGAACACGGAGGTGTATCAGTATTTGCTGGTGTTGGTGAAAGAACACGTGAAGGAAATGATTTATATGCTGAAATGAAAGAATCAAAAGTTATTGATGATTCAAACTTTGAAAATTCGAAAGTAGCTCTAGTGTATGGTCAAATGAATGAGCCACCAGGTGCGAGAATGCGTGTTGCGTTAACAGCACTAACGATGGCTGAATATTTCAGAGATACAAATAAACAAGACGTTTTATTATTTGTTGATAATATTTTCCGTTTTGTACAAGCAGGTTCTGAAGTATCTACTTTATTAGGAAGAATGCCATCAGCTGTAGGTTACCAACCAACTCTTTCAACGGAAGTTGGTGAATTACAAGAACGAATTACTTCTACAAAAGAAGGTTCAATTACTTCAATTCAAGCAGTTTATGTACCTGCAGATGATTTAACTGATCCAGCACCTTCGAACGTATTCCGTCATTTAGATGCTACAACAGTATTATCTCGTGAATTAGCGGCTAAAGGGATTTACCCAGCTGTAGATCCTTTAAATTCTACTTCAACAATGTTACAACCAAGTATTGTATCTAAAGCGCATTATAAATGTGCACAATTAGTTCGTCAGACATTACAAAAGTACAAAGAATTACAAGAAATTATTGCAATTTTAGGTATTGATGAATTATCTGAAGAAGATAGATTAGTAGTAGGTCGTGCTAGACGTGTTGAACGTTTCTTATCACAACCATTCTTCGTTGCAGAAGTATTTACTGGTTTATCAGGTAAATATGTTTCTTTAAATGACAGTGTAGATTCATTTACACGTATTTTAGAAGGAGAATTTGATGCTTTACCAGAACAAGCATTCTATCTTGTAGGTGGAATTGATGATGTTATTGCTAAAGCTGAGACATTAACTAAATAAATTAAAAATAAATTGAATATAAAATTGCTTTTGCAATTTTATATTCAATTTTGGGGCCTTTTGGATTCGACATAAATTTTTATGGACGTGGGTTCAAATCCCACAGGTTCCAACTTTTCACATCCGTGGCCGAGTGGTTGAAGGCACTGGACTCATAATCCATTTTCGTAAGAACGTCACTGGTTCAAATCCAGTCGGGTGTATTTATTTACTATTAAATTTACGTTTTAATCTTGAAGCTTTTCCTGTTAAACCTCTTAAGAAGTAAAGTTTTGCACGTCTTACTTTTGAAGATTGTTTTTTCGTAATTGATAAAATTTTTGGTGAATTTAATAAGAAAACCTGTTCTACACCAATTCCCTGTACCGTACGTCTAATTGTGAAACTTTTTCCTAGTCCTCTGTTTTGTTTCGCAATTACAACCCCTTCATAGTATTGTGTACGTTCCTTTGTTCCTTCATATATTGTGTACCCGATGCGTAGAATATCTCCGACTTCTAATCGAGTATTTTTACTATCGCTGTTAATTGTAGTTTCTTTTAAATATTTTGATTCTATTGATTTTATTAAATCATCATTTGAAATCTTTACTTTTTTACTTAAAGTATTATTTTCTGTATTCATATTTTTATGTAGTAAAATTAATGAGAACAAATCTCGTCTAACATCAT
>JACLAB010011351.1_pt1 | contig 11961 bp, 11 predicted proteins | sample 8027921 | NCBI WGS metagenome assembly JACLAB01 (sample SAMN15725117, study PRJNA655200) | protist metagenome | isolation source: fluorescence activated cell sorting (FACS) single amplified genomes of... | place: USA: West Boothbay Harbor, Gulf of Maine | collected 2000-07-19
CGGGTAAGACCATCACCTTGGAGGTGGAGTCCTCGGACACCATCGACAACGTGAAGGCGAAGATTCAAGACAAGGAGGGTATCCCGCCGGATCAGCAGCGTTTGATCTTTGCGGGGAAGCAGCTCGAAGACGGTCGCACGCTGGCGGATTACAACATCCAAAAGGAGTCTACGCTCCACTTGGTGTTGCGCTTGCGTGGTGGTATCATCGAGCCGTCCCTCGTTGTGTTGGCGAAGAAGACGAACGTGGACCGGGCCGTGTGCCGCAAGTACGTATATTCGAGCGACGGGGTTTTGATTTTTTCTCGGCGCTCGCCCGCTCGAAGGGGCGGCGACCTCACTCTTGCGCGCGCGCTGTCCGTTGGATTCGTCTAGCGATGTGTGCGCGTCGAGCAAGCTGCCCGAGATTTATTTCACTCCATTCACTTTGCCGGCGACGAGACTTTAACTCGTACTCGGTCATTCGCGTGTGAGACATTTGACTTTGAGCTCGTACTGACCTTTTTGTTTCTTTCTCAAACCAGGTGCTACGCCCGCCTTCCGCCGCGTGCGACGAACTGCCGCAAGAAGAAGTGCGGTCACACCAACCAATTGCGTCTTAAGGTACGTTGTTTTGGACTTGGGAAACTCCTCGCGCGAACGCGACGGCGCCGCCGATGAAAGGAGACTGACAATTTTCTCGCCCGATTTTTCCGCTGCTCAGAAAAAGTTGAAGTAACCGTGTTCTCGAGCGAGGCGGATAGAACGCGTACACACACACACATTCTAGTTAGCAAGGAGATGGGGTTGTCGTTGTAATGTGACAGGGATATCCTTCATAAAATGATGCAGTCGCTAACGGATGAAAAATTCGTAAACGGGCTCTACTTGACGCGAATAGTCGCTGCGAGCATGATGTGATCACTCGGCTCTGTCGCCGCCGGGAACGGACCCTTGACTTGGTCACGATGGGGCAAATCGAGCACATCCACAACCTCGACGTCGTCGGTAACGAAGATGTAATCGAGCGTATCGATGAAAGGGTCGTCGTCCTTGATGCGCGCGTGGTTCGTAAAGTTTGGTTCCTCACCATTGACGCGCACGTACGCGCTCTCCATCTTCTTTTGCGGCTTCACATTGAATGGCTCTCCCGTGTATCCGGCGGGCATGATCGGATACCCCTCGTGCGACTCGTCGAGATCGCCCGTAGTGATCAACGTGTGCCCGGCGTCGCCCGGCTTCAAGTTGAAGTCGCCCATCAACACCGTCGGCAATCCCTCTGACTGATTCAGCGCGTATTGCGCCGCGATCCCAGCGTGGATCACCATCACTCGACGATCAGCCGCCGTGCGAAACATGCAAGGCATGTGATACGTCGATACCCCGAACTGCACGTTCGTCTTTTTGCACTTGAGCGTGGCGTACAGAATCGAGTTGAACCGCCCTCTCGCCGTCTGCCATTCATCGCTCGGCGGTCTGTAATCCCTCAACTTCCGCCACAAATTCACCGGTGTTTGCACCAACAAATTATAAACCGGCGTCAGCGGTCCGAGATTCACCTCCTCCTTCTTCGCCCTCGGAAACTTTGCCGTATCGCTCAGCCTCGCGATGTCGCTCTTCACCACCTCGTACGCGTCCGTCGGCACCGCCAATCCAACCCCCATGTAATTATTAAACGGTTTCCCGTACAGCGACACGATGAACGCGTATCCCCTCTTCGCAAAGTACGCGTGCAGCGGTCCCGCCCACGTCATGCTCACCTCTTGCAATCCCACGACGGCGCGTCGCTCGACTTCGGGTTCCAACTTTTCAATCACCCTTCGCAGTCGCGTCTCCGCCCTCAGGTCGTTCGCGTCGCAGTGCGTGAAGTACGTCGGCTCCGCGAGGTGCGAGCTCAGGACGTTATACGTCACCACGCGCGCGTCGTGCGCGCCGTCCTCGCTCGCTCGCGTCGTCGTCGTCGTCATCCTTCCCTTTGTCGCCGTCGCGCGTCCGCGCGCCGCGCCCTCGACGCGCGCGCGCGCGCGCGACGGCGCCGCGCCGACCGCGCGCGCGCTCGATCGCGCGTCGATCGCGAGCGCGCGCGATCTCGTGACGACGCGCGCGAGGCCGACGGTCGACGCGCGCATGCGCGCACTGACGACAGAGCGCGACGCGCGCGCGAACTCGCGTCGACATGGCGCGGGCGACGACGGCGCGCGCGCGCGGACGAACGCGCGCGAACGCGACGCGGCGGCGAGGCGCGCGCTGGATCGCGATCGCGGCGACGATGGCGGCGACGGCGACGCACGGGGCGATGATGGCGCTGGCGAGCGATTACCAAGCGAGCGACGCGGCGCTGGTGATGCCGTTCGAACGCGCGGGAGAGCGCGCGATGAAAAGAAAGGTGAGCCTCGAGGAGACGGAACACGCGCGGACGACGGCGGTGGGAGATAAGGTGCGAGGACCGGAGCGGAGCGCGCGGGCGCTCGGGGTGTTGGCGTCGCTCGCGCGGAGACACGAGCGGGCGGCGGCGAACGCGGCGAGCGAGGAAGAGCGCGAGGTGTGCCTGGAACAATTAGAGATAGTGCGGCTCGCGATGGAGTCCGCGCGCGCGAGGGCGCCGCGAGGGATGGAGGAGAGTGGACGGGCGTTCGCGGCGTTGGGCGCGGCGGCGACGGCGGAGGAGGACGTTTGGGAAGGCTCGGGCGGATTGATGGACTCGATTCCGCTTCACGGGGGCGTCGTTCCGGGGACTGCGGGCACGCGTCGTTTTGGGCCTTTGACGACGAAATCGTCGAACGATGACGCTGATGCGGTGAAGAGATTTTTAGCCACGCGGCGAAAGGGCGCCGCGGCGCCCGCGGAGCGGCGTCCGGCGGCGAGAGAACGTCTCGCGCCAGCCGCGCCGTGGTTCAAGCGAAAGCAGCCGGACGTTTACTGGGACGTTGATTTAGAAAAGATTCAAGGCGCGCGGGAATCGATGGACGCCAAGCGATCGGACGCGGATGATTTCGACTTTGAAATCACGGACATGCCGATCAAGGCACGCAAAACCGCGGCGCTCGGCTCCAGTGGCGAAGACGAAAGCGACGTCGAAATCGTTCGATCGACAACGATAAGCGACGAACCATCCAACGCGACGGTCGGTATCGACGAGCTCTTTTCTCAACAGGTTGACACGTGGACGAAGCGAGCGATGAAGGGCTTCCAAGAAGCGAACAAAAAGGCGCGTCAAACGATCGCCACCATCTCTAGGCAAGCGGTGCGCGCTGAGGAGGAGTTACTGATGAAACGAATCGATGTCCGCATGTACGTTGATTTCGCCGATCCATACTCGCTCGAACTCATGCTCGGGTCGTACCAAAGGCTCGCGTCGATGCCGCTAGGACCGGTCGACTGGAACATCGTGCCCTTCGTCAACGTAGGCCAGGAAAGGAACAAGTCCGCCAACTGCTTATACAGTGGACACGCTCGGCACTTGAGTTGTACGACAAACGCTATCGCCGCATGCGCGGTTGAGAACATCGGAACTTTGAGTGGTGGCATGCGAGCGTTTACGTCATGTTACGGAATGCAGCTTCTCAAGCTTGAATCACAAGACGCGTTCAAGTACGGTCGTCACGAGGAAGCGCTTAGCAAGATCGATGAACGATGCTGTCGAGCTGTCGCTGATGCGGTTGAGCACGAAGAATCGTCCGAATCCGAATCCGACAAAGAGACGGACAAAAATACGCTGCAACGGTTGGGAATGTCGAGCGCAAACTCACAGATTTGCGCCGCTCAAAAGAAGTGCGCGTTCCACGGCGCCGGGTACGATTTGTTGAAAAGCAACGAAGCTGAACTTGGATCAATTCATCCTCGGCATAAATGGCTTCCTTGGGTCACGATCGACGGTGAAGTCGCGTGTCGCAGGAAGTGCAACTTGCAAGCGACGGTGCGTCGACGAATTTGCAACCTGCGGACTTCGCTTCCGGAAGGATGCCCAAAATTTCCGTGGGCGGAGGCGTGGTACGACGAGCCAGAGATTTCTTTCGGAGGTCTCATCGTTACGTGCGCGGCGGTCATGCTTGCGAGTGTATCTCTATTCGTCCTCATGCGCGAAGCCGGGATGAATCCGCTCGGTCTTTACAAGGACAACGCGAATGAGGGAGCAATCGAAGCGGAGCGAGTCGGGCTACTGCCTAAGTGAGAAATCATATAGCCATCAATTTTTTAATGTAACATGTACTTCAGCGGCAAAGGCAAACGCAAGGCAAACGCAAACGCGCAGATTACAGTCAGCGCGACGACGACGTCAGAAAATCACGCCGCCCGCGGCTTCGAAGGCGTCTTTCGAATCTATCGGGATTAAGTCACCCACGGTCAAAAGCTCGAACGATGGCGCGGGCGCGGCTAGAATTGCGCTCCATTCATCCTTTGAAAAGTCCCGGCGAGAAAACGTGGTCTCCGTAAACTCGCCGTCGGCGTCCACTATATCCTCTACTGGTCCTCTAGATACCGTGATCCAGTGTCTATCTTCATTCACGGCATCATCAACGATCGGTGGGAACGCTTGCATGTGAAAAGACCAATCGTTTCTTGACTTCCCATCCACCGACACGCTCGCCGTTGACCTCGCCGCGTCGATGTCAAACTCGCACCGCCTCAAATCCATCCCGAGTCCCACCCCAATCGCCTTCACGTGCGCCTCCTTCAGGCTCCAGTGCTTTCTAAACAACTCCTCTCCCGCGCGTTCTCCGTCCCTCGCCGCTACACCCGCGATCGACGCCCGCTCGCGATCCGTCAGGACCGACGAAAACGTCTCCAACAACTTTCCCACGTCTCGCTCCGCGCCCCCCCCTCCCGTCACTCGTCGCACCTGTCCCGGCGCCGCCACGTCCACTCCCACCACCGCGTGCGTTTCACTCGCCAGCACGACGTAATCACCCTCGTGCGAGACGTTATAATTAAAATTCGGCGCCCCCGCGACGCTCGCGCGCGCCCCGTGAAACGGCTTCGACCCTTTGGTTCTCCGCACGTCCAGCGCCTCCACGCGCGCGTCTCGCCACCGCGCGTCCTCCGCGCTCGCACACGCGCGTTTAATCGCCGCGCGTTGCATCAATCGCGACAGCAACGCGCGCTTACGGTCTTCAAAGCGATGAAATCGCGTCACTTCTTCGCGTTCGTGCGTCGGGAGGATCGTCAAGACGAAGGCGAACTCGTCGTCGCCGGGGCGCCACGTCGTGGAGTTGACGATCCAGCGCAGGCGCAGGTGATCGGCGGTGTCGAGCATGGCGCCCGAAGGCGCGGGAAGCGCGACGGGGCGCGATGTGCGGCGCGCGCGCGTCGATGTCGAGTGCGAGCGTTTTCTGGCGGTTACACATCCGTCGACGAGGCGACGCGACGAACGCGGAGGAGAGGTACGAATACATATGAATACATCGCGCGCGACGCGTTGAACCGAGTTGGATTTACGAATCGAATCTCGCCGTATCAAATCTCGCCGTTCAGGATGCCCTCGCGAACGCGACGCATCTTATCGCCCATGTGATACAGGTTGTGCTCGCTCGCCAAGGACCAAGCGAGCGGTTCGTTGGCGCGATCGAGGTGATGAAGATAGCCCAAGGTGTGCTTGGTGCAGAGCGTGCACTCGCACTCTTCGCACGCGGGTTCGGTGCTGGTTCGGAATTCGGCGCGACGGAAGTTTATGCGTCCGCGAGAGCGCGTGAATAGCGTGCCGTGTCTCGCCACTTGAGTCGGGTAGCAACTGTCGAATGTGTCGACGCCGTTCGCCACCGCGTGCTCGATGTTTTCCATGTCAGCGATCCCCAGGAGGTGATTCGGCAAGTGTTTCGGAAGGAGAGGCATCAAAAACTCGAGCAAAGCGCCGAGTTCGGCGGCGTCGCGGCCGAGAGAACCGCCAATCGCGAGCCCGTCGAACGGCAGGGCGCTCAGGTACTCGACCGACATCCGTCGTAGCTCGCGATCCACGCCTCCGTGCACGACGCCGTACATCGCCTGTTGACGCACGTCCTTCAAGTGCGTCTCCAAACTCCTCGTCATCCATCGATGCGACCGATGCACGCTCTCCTCCAACGTCTCGCGATCGATGTCGTACGGCGGCAACTCGTCGAGCGGAATGATGATGTCCGCCCCGATTTGTTTCTGACTCAACACGCTCGACTCCGGCGTGAGCGTCATCTTCGTCCCGTCCCTGTACGACCGAAACGTCGCCCCCTCTTCGCTCACGTCGATCAATAAATTCTCCCGTCGATGCTTCGTCGCCTTTCTGCTCTTCAACTCCTTCGTCTTCCCCTTCGCGTTCGCCGAGCGGTCCGGCGTCCCGAGCGAAAACACCTGAAACCCACCGCTGTCCGTGATCACCGGCCCTCGGCGTCCCATGAACGCGTGTATCCCTCCCATCGCCTCCACCGTCGCCGCGCCCGGCTGCAGCATCAGGTGATACGTGTTCGCGAACATCAAATCGATCCCGGCGCGCCGCAGCGCGTCGCCCTGCACCGCCTTCATCGCCGCGTTCGTCCCGACCGCGACGTACCCCGGCGTCGCGATCGTCCCGTGCGGCGTGTGAATCATCCCCGCCCGCGCGTTCGAGCGCGTCGACGCGCGCAGGACCTCGAACCGGAAGCGCGGCGACGCCGGCGACGCCGCCGGCGCCCGCTCGAGACGCGCGTCGGTCGACGCGCTCGAACGCGCCGACGCCGACGCGTCGCGCGCGCGCGCGCATCGCGACGCGCGCGCGACGCGGTCGGCGACGCCGCGCGCGCGCGCGACGCGCGCGACGCGCATCGCGTCGCGATGCGCCGCGCGCGCGACCGTCGCGCGCGCGTCCGACCGACCGCACACACCGCACTGTTTACCCACACACAGACCGCCATCGCGTCCGACCGACCGCACACACCGCACTGTTTACCCACACGCCGATCCGCGCCCACCGATCGCGCGCGCCGTCGCGGCGTCACCTCGCGTCGCGATCGCGATGTCGGCGTGCGCCGTCGACGACCGCGCGCGCGCGCGAGACGACGACGAAACGCGAGACGAACCGATCGCGACGACGACGCCGATCGCCGCGCTCGAGGTGCGACGACAAAGTGACGACGCGCGCGAACGACGACGCGAGAAGACGACGCGATGCGATTCGAACGAGTCGTTTGACGACGACGACGACGACGACGACGACGACGACGACGACGACGCGCGCCGAGCGACGAGGGACGCGACGGACGACGCGCGGAAGGCGTGTTCACAATGGATGATGACTGACGACGAACGAACGGCGACGCCGAACGGACTCGGACGACGCAGGAATCTGGGATCGCGGCGTCCGACGTGAGCAAGCTGCGCGACGCGGGCGTGCACACGGTGGAGGGACTCGCGGCGGCGTCGAGGAAGCACCTGCAATCGATCAAGGGGCTGTCGGAACAGAAGGTAGAGAAGCTGAAGCAAGCGGGGGCGGGCGAGGCGCGAGGCGAGGCGACGCGAGCGAACGCGCGAGGACGCGGGGGGGGGCGCGACGCGCGAGGGCGACGCGAGAGGTGCCTCGTTTGATGGATTGAAAGCGAGCACCCGAGGAGACTGACGAGAGACGCGACGACGCGCGAGCGACGCAGCGAACGCGATCGTGCCCGCGGGATTCACGACGGCGAAGATGATCGATCAGCAGCGTCAGGATACGATATATATCACGACGGGTTCGGCCAAGGTGGACGAATTGTTGCAGGGGGGGATCGAAAGCGGGAGCGTGACGGAGATTTACGGCGAGTTCAGGACGGGGAAGACGCAGTTGATGCACACGCTCGCGGTGACGAGCCAGATGCCGATCGAGCACGGTGGTGGCGAGGGTAAGTGTCTGTACATCGATACCGAAGGCACGTTCCGTCCGCAGCGGTTGATTCAGATCGCCGAGAGATTCAACATGGATCCCTCGGCGGTGCTGGATAACGTGGCGTACGCCAAGGCGCACAACGTCGAACATCAGAGCGAACTTTTGCTCGCCGCCGCAGGAATGATGGCGGAGACGCGATTCTCGCTCATGATTATCGACTCCGTCACCAATCTCTACCGCACCGAATACGAAGGTCGCGGTGAACTGAGCGCGCGTCAGATGCACCTCGGGAAATTTTTGCGCCAACTCGCCCGTCTCGCGGATGAGTTCGGCGTCGCCGTCATCGTATCGAACCAAGTCGTCGCTAACCCTGAAGGCGGACCATTCGCGGGAGCGAATGCGCTCAAACCCATCGGCGGGAACATCATGGCGCACGCGAGCACGACGCGATTAGCCCTTCGCAAGGGGCGCGGAGAGAACAGAGTGATGAAAGTCGTGTGTTCTCCCGTGCTGCCGGAATCGGAGGCGCAATTTTCCATCAGCGAGTTTGGTATCGAAGACGCCAAGGATTAAAGCGAGCGAAGACGTTTCCATGTATTTCATAATTTTACAACTTTCGTTCCACTACGTCTCAGCGCAGCGTCGTCGAGTACCACGCAACACCGCACGCTATGGCGACGCCGCCGCAGATTTGTAAGCCCAGCCTCAGTTTTTCGTAGTCGAACTTTTCGCGCGCCTCTTGACCGTACTGCTCTTCCAACGTTTTTTCTCGCTTCTTTCGCCCACCGGATGCGCTCGCCTTGGCACCGGTCGACCATTTATCGCTGTACGGAGCGAACGAATCTGGATCGCGCAGCAACGGCACCTCCACGCGTTCGTTCGCCGCAATCTCCATTTTCGGCGCTTCAAGAATGAACCGCAACTCCTCCGCCTGCTTCCGAATAGACTTCTCCGGATGTACGCTCTCCAGGTACTTGTAAATCTCCAACGCCTTATCCCCTTGGCCGTACGCATCCAGCGCGAGCGCCTTGTAAATCTGAATCCGTCCGCCGAGTAGACTCGTCTCGCTAGTCTCGTCTTCGGCCGCCTTAAACCACTTCACCGCGTCGTCGTACATACCACGACCGTACGCATACACCCCAGAATCATACATTTTCGTCGCGCTCTCGATCTCGCCTCGCAGCGTTCTCGCGTTTGACTCCAACTTCTCCGCGATTTTCTCCGCGTACTTTCGCTGCGCCTCGGGCGCTTCGGCCAAGCTCGAGTACCCCAGCGCCTTCGCGACCGTCGTCTCGAAGTCTTCGCCCGCCTCGAACGCTTCTTGAAACCTCTGCGTCGCCTTCAGCACCTTCGCCGCGTCGGCACCGGTGGGAATGAGCGCGCGCCGGACCTCCTGCAGCAGCGCTTTCGACGCGTTGTTTGCTGGATTGCTGCTCACGACGACGGGTTTGGAGGCGATTATCGCGTCGTCCGCGCGCCGTTCGGAGCTCGAGCGCTGCGCGGTGCGCGAGCGTCGCGCGCGTCGCGCGTGCGCGAGGTTAGGGAGGACGGCGCGCGCGAGGGCGGGCATGAGTCGCGCGATGCAGTGACGTCGAAGTCGGTAAATATTTCAAGCTCTGATTTTACAACGGCGTCGCGACGACGCGCGCGCGCGAATCCGGGCTACGATTTATCGCCGGGAAGAGCGATCGATTTAGGCTTGCGCTGACGAACTTTTTTCGACTTTGGAACCGTCGCCGGGACGCTGTTCGCCGGGCGCTTGGCGCCTGCGGCGGCGCCGGCGGAGACGACGCTACCGCTCGACGTCATCCGACGGACGACGACGCTGACGGATCGATCGGTGGAATCGAGCGGTAAGGCGCGAGACTTCTGCGCGCGACCGATTGCATCTTTCGTTACCGCACCGTCGAGACGTTCGAACGCGTCGTTGGCGCGTTTGGTGTCGGTAAACGTGACGAGGCAGGAGGTGGTTTTTTTGCCGCCGAGAGCCGCGGAGTCCGTCGTCGTCGCATCGAGAAAGCTTCCCTGCACGCTCTCGATGTGCGCTCGATCGGTTTCTTCGAACACCATCTTCAACGCCTCCGCGCTCGTCCCACGCGGAATGCGATGGATAAAAAGCTTGCACAGGTCCTCGGCGTCCACTTTGTGCGGCGGCGCGTCCACCTCAAAGATGGGTTTCGCCTCGCGAACCGCCCATAACACTAAGTCTAATGCCGCTTTGGCGTCCTCGACGGAATCGTGATAGCCCGCCTCAGTTTGTCTCATCTTTCGTTTGAGCAAAGTTTCGCACAAAATCGCCAAGCTCGGCGTCGACCGAGGGAGATTCTTGTAACGAAACAACATTCCAGTGTCGATGACGGGTTGATGGTCAATCTTTAAAGACTTCAAATCATGCATCAACGAATGACCCACGAGCACAGTTCCCGGTTTACACAACTCCACGAGTCTATCCTGCACGTCGCTCAACGTCGTCGGCGCCGCGAGGACGTTCTCCGCCTTCAACCCAGTAATCTCCGTTCTCATGTCGACGATGTTCCCCGGCGGCTTCACGAGCGTCTTCAACAAAATATTTCCCTCATCATCCACCACGGACACCCCGACGAGCGCTCGCGTGTCGTCATCCGTCTCACACATCTCACAATCCACCCCCAACAACCTCGGCTTCATCTCTTTCTCCACGCACCAACGCACGGGTCGATACTTTGTCCGTCGCCACGGCGGTTCGTGCGACGGCAACCGATAATACGCCTCCGCGAACCCCTCATGCTTTCGCGTTCGTCGCACCAGCGCCCACGCTCGATCACCCTTCGCATCGACGACCTCGTCGTCGCCCCACTCGTCCCACTCCGCGCGTTTCTTCCGCCATTGATCGTGTTTCGTCAGCGCCGTCACGCGCGCCGTCCCGAGCGCCGTCCCGAGCGTCTCCACAAACTTTCTCAGCGTCTCCGCCGTGTGCCGGCTCGGATCGCCTCGTTGGTTCTCCGGTCGCTTCACGTTCGCCTTGAGCCACGCCTTGAAGTCGCACCCCGGGTGTTCGCTCGGCGCGGCGGTGAATCGACGCTGCGCATCCTTGACCACGCGCACAAGCGCGGCGAATTCCTGTTCGAGACGTGACCGCGTCAGTCCACAGCGCGCCTCGCGACGACGCGCGCCATCTTCCACGCGCGACGAACGACGCGACGCGCGCGCGCGCCGCACCTCGGCGCTCGTCGACATCGCCTCGCGAAGTGCGGCGCGCGAGGCGGCGGCCGCGCCGACGCCCCGACTCGACCGACGCGTTCGCTACCACAACCTTCGATTATAATACAACGCATCGAGCGATGACGCTCTTTAGAATTCAACGCACCGTCCGTTCGCGCGTCGTCGCGTCGCCCTCGCGCGTCGCTCGACCTCGCGTCGTCCTCGCGCGCGTCGCTCGCTCGACCTCGCGTCCCGCGTCCCGCGTCCCGCCGACGCGCGCGCTCACTTACTCGCGCGCTTCCCCTCGCCCTTCTTCGGCGGCCCTTTCCCTCGTCGCTTCAATCGCTCGAGTTTCACCTTGCGTCGCGTCTCGTCCGGCGCCGTGAACAGCGGATCGAGCGCCGCCATGGACTTTGGGTAGTACGCCGCGAGCCGTTCGCCGATCAGCGGCGCGCGCAGGATTTTTCTCCCGCTCGGTCGACCGTCGCCGAGGTGCGCGCCGAAGACGCGCGCGGCGACGCGCGCGATCTCGGTCGCGGTCTTCGCGACGCCCGGCATCGCGGCGTCGTCTGACGACACACGACGGCGACGCGATCGACGAACCGCGACGACGATGAGCGACGACGAGGACGTGAAGAAGGAGGTGAAGGAGGATCACATCAACATCAAAGTTCGGGACATGGTGCGCGTCGCGAAGACGGCGCGAAGACGGCGAAGACGCGCGCGGGATGGATGGATGGATTTTAAACGTCGTCGCGTCGACGTCGAGGGAACGACGCGCGAGGCGCGCGCGAGAGGCGAGCGAGGCGAGAGAGGACTGACGATCGAACGCGCGGCGCGGCGATGGGCAGGATAACAACGAGGTGCACTTCAAGGTGCGACCGTCGACGAAGTTTTCAAAGGTGTTCGACGCGTACTGCCAACGCAAGGCGTTGCAGCCGAACGCGGTTCGATTTTTGATGGACGGTGAGCGGTTGCGACCGGATCAAACGCCGGAGG
>JACLAB010004819.1_pt1 | contig 11955 bp, 5 predicted proteins | sample 8027921 | NCBI WGS metagenome assembly JACLAB01 (sample SAMN15725117, study PRJNA655200) | protist metagenome | isolation source: fluorescence activated cell sorting (FACS) single amplified genomes of... | place: USA: West Boothbay Harbor, Gulf of Maine | collected 2000-07-19
GGACGACGACGCGTTGCCCAAAAAACGAGTAAAATGTCCTCCTCGTCTTTTGAGAAGAGCACGACGAACAAAACCAACATCAAAGAAAACATTAACGACACCAACAACAAAATTCGCTTCTTCAGCCGAAACGCGAACGTGATAAAAGAAGACGTGGAAAAAGGCACCAAAGAATGGTCCAACGTCCCTTCGGCGGTGAGACGCGCGTTTTTACGCCTCGGTCTCATCTCTGAACGAGAAAATACGGCGAACGAAATCAGAGACTCGAGGTTAGAGGCGACGGAAAAACGATTAGGGGACGTGGAAAAACGATGCCAAATCTTGCTCAACGGTGTAGAGTGCGAGCGAGAGGAAAACGCGCGATTGATGGAACGACTGTCGAGTTTAGAGAAGGAACACGCGACGTTTCGAAACGAGTGCGAAACAATCGTGAGTGGTTTGGAGAAGCACGTTTTGAATGTCACGACGGAAACGAGCCAAATGAAAGCGACCGTGGCGAAGTCGGCGCAGATGGAAGCTATCGTCAAGGCGAACGAAATAGCGTTGAACGCGGTGGCGAGTTCTGTTGATGACGCGGTCGCCGTGTCGCGAGTCGCGAAAGACGAGGCAAAGAGATGCGTGAAAATGATGGAGAGAGGTTTCGATGTGAATGAAATTCGGAACGACGTGAACGTTTTGACAGCGCAGATGACTCGCGTGGAAAGCGAGAGAAGAGAGTGCGAGAAGTTTGCTCAAGCGAGTCGAAAGGCGGCGAGCAAAGCCGAGGAAGAGGCACGGAAAGCGGACGTGGAGAGAACGAAAACGCAAAGCTTCGCGGAGATTGTGGGACAATTCAATCGCGAGGTGGATAGAAAAATGCAGGCGTTGAAAGTTGGTTTACAAGCGTGCGACGAGGCGGAAGGGTTGATCAAAGATCGCGTCCGAGAAGCCAAGGCGGAAAGCGATCGAAACCGAGACGCGATGGAGATGTTTGCAGAGAAAGCGAGAGGGAAATTGATGGAGTCGTGTTCGCACGTGGAGAGAGTTGCGCGAACGTGCGCGAACGTGGCGGACGCGAGCACGAGAGAAATGCACGAGGCGGTGGAAAATGAAAAGGAGACGCTGAGGACGTTGGAGGAGGAGATGGAGTTGAGATTTCGAGACGAGTGCGATCGATTTGAACGCGCGGCGAAGAGCGCGAGGAAAGAGGTGGAGGACGTCGCGGAAGCGGTAAAAGGTCAAGTCGTCGATGAGTGCGGTCAAGTCTGCGACGTGGTCATCGCAAAGTTTGTTCAAGAACGCGCGAGTGAGTTGTCCGAAACGGTCGTTTCGGCGATCAAAATGAAAGCCAGCGACGCCGCAGCGGACGCGAGACGGTGCGCGGAGATGTGTTCGGACGTTTCAAAAGTAGCCAGAGATGCCGAACAACAGTTTCAAAGAAAAGTAGACGATGGGTTCAGGTCCGTAGATATTGCCATTGCGAGAGCGGAAGCGGCACAGGAAGACATCTCGACGCAAAAGGATACTATTTTGCGCGCGGTGGACGAAGCGTTGGACGCGTTGCGCCAACGGGAGGCGAGTTGCTCGAAACGCATGCACGACGAAAGCGAAGAACGAATGCGCGCTTTTAGACGAACCATAGACGAATTGAAACAATCGGTTGGGAACATCGACGCAGCGGATGTTGTCGCGTTCAAAAAACGGTGCGACGGCTTGGAAGCGAGAGTTTTAGAGTGCGAAAAGAACGGACGCGTTTCGTTCGGGACGCTTGAACACGTCAACAGAGAGCTGGAAAGGTTAACGTTAGATTTTAACGACGTCCGTGGGGACGTCGCCGAACGCTTGCGCAGAGACGAGGAAGTGTGCAAAGAGCTCGAACGGTTAGAAAAACGGGTGAAAGAGGAGATTGTTGCCGCCACGGAACGCGCGCAATCCTTCGCGCAAATGGAAATCGAACCGCTTCGATTGGAAAACGTGGAGAAAATCGAAGGCATTTGCGAGGCGTTGTTTGGGTTGGAAAATGGAAAGATGGCCGGTAAAGACGCGCAAATGATTAAAGCGATGACGCGAACGATGTTTTTAGATTCTAGCACCTCGGCGATGGAAATGTATTTAGGTGGTGGTGGGAGCATGGAAATGTCCTCGTCGTCGACGTTGTTGCCGACGACGGAGCACGGCGAAGGCGACAGCGCTTCCGTATTTGCCAAAATCAGACGCCTAGAAGCGCTCGCAAAAACCTTCGAAAAGAGAAGCGAAGTCGAGAAACTCGCGAACGAGATCGCGTCGAGACAGACGGAACACTCGCAGGTTTTGAAATCGTTACACGATGGCGTGCAATTTGCCATGCGAGAACGCCCGACGAGAGAGGCGGTGGAACATCTCGTCAACGACATTTCCGAAAGAGTTTTAGACTTAGAAACCGATAAAGAGGTGAATAAAACTCGATTGCGACAAGTCACGGAATCTGCAAAGGAGATCATCGACAGGAGGTGCGAAGCTTTAGAAGCCGCCCATCGAGCGCAGTTGAGGAAACTCGCCAACCAACGCATCTCGACGACGACGCAAACGACTACGGAAAATGAAGTCTCCTCGCGCTCTACCTTCACCAACAACGACGATGGCGAAAATAGATTAGAAGCTATACTTCTGCACGAGTACCCTAAAAGGACGGAGATGAACGCCGCGATTGCGGGAGTAGAAAATCAAATTCGAAGAGTCGAAGAGAGAACTCGATTGAAATTGGATTTGAAAGCAGATAAGAAAGACGTCGTCGCGTTGGCCGAGCGCGTGGTGAATAAATGATAAAAGCACTATTCCAGCGGTACCTACTAAGTACTATGTAAATCTATATAATTCTACACGTATGTAAACTATCTCCATCACAATCTCTCTATGATCTCTTTCCGGATCTTCTCAAAATATGTCAACTCAACAATCGCCTTCCTCGCTTTCTCCGCGTCGAATTCCACTTCATCGTCCAACGCCTCTCCCACTCGCCTTTCCGCCTCTTCCATCCTCTCCTCGTTCTCTTCTTTCAACTTTATCAACTCCTCCCCGTCCTCGTCCGCTTCCTCAATCGCCTCTCGAACTTCCATGACCAAAAAAAGTAACTCTGGCGGCACCTCTTCTCTCGCTTCGTCTCCGTTCGTCTCCGTCTCCTCCGCGCCGTCGTACGCCGCTCCCGTTTTCAAACCGAACAAATACTTCGCCCGTAAAAGTGGATCCCGTAACTTCCCGTACGCCTCGTTCACTCTCGCGCTGATCTCTTCCGAGTACTCTTTCTCTCGCTTCATCTGTCCCGCGCTCGAAAACTTATCCGGATGGAGTATTTTTTGTAAATTTTTCATCGAAAGTTCCACTCGTTTCACATCGACTGAAAACCGTTCCGGGACGCTTAAAAGTCTGTAGTGGGAGACTTTGTTAAACGTGTCTGGGTGCTTAATCGCGGCGCATGTTTTGCAAAAGAACGATATCTCTTCCCCGTCTTCTTCTTTGCCCTGGGATTGTTCTTGTTCGGTAAAACAGGACCAACATTCAAACTTTGCCGCTGCGTGTTCGGGAAACGAGGACGCAGAGGAGGAAACGAAATCTCTTTGCCTCCCCCGCGTGCTAAAGAGTTCTTTCTCGCTCGAAAAAAAAGCGCGTTTCGCCGAAATTACCCAATTGCGCATCGCGCGATGAGAGAGCATTACGAGTGTCGCGTTTTCGCGCGATATTCGTCCTCGTTTCTTCGCGTACGAGTCCGGGATTTAATGACGTTTGGCTTCACAGTTTGTAACTGTTTTGGGGAAATGAAATGATCTGAACGACGCGCGCTTTAGAGTGAACACGCCTTCGCACGATGTTGGATGCAACAGGGGGTGAAGCGCGCGATAAAGAAGAAGTGATGAAGGTGATGCCTTCTTTACCCTTCTTCAGCGCGTGCGTGTCTTCCTCAAAGAGTGCCGCCGCTCGAAAACAACTGCGGTGGTTCAACAACGCGTTGACGTCGTCGGGAAAGAAGTCGACGTCGGAAACCGAGGAGGACGGCGTCATCGCGGCGGCGTGCTCTGAAAAACTCGTCGGGGAAGAGTTTTCGTCTCTCTCGTCAAAAGAGAACTCGGGGACGAAGAGGATGATGTATTGCGATTACAACGGGTGTCCTCCGGTCAGTTCTCGATTGATTCAAAACTGCACTCGAGAACACACAGAGTCGATGGTTTTGGGCAATCCGCACAGCAAAAACGCATCCGCCTCGATCGCAGAAAAAGCGATTCATGAAAGCAGAAGTTTAGTTCTGAAACATTTCAACGCGCCGGAGTTTGGGGAATATCACTGCGTGTTTGTGAACGGAGGGGCGACGAATGCTGTGCAGTTAGTCGGGGACGCGTTCTTTTCAGTCGGGAAGCGAGACGCGTTGAGTTACGCGATGGATAATCACACGAGCGTGGTCGGGTTGAGGAATTTAGTTTGGAGCAGAGGCGGGGACGTGTTCGTGCTGGTCGAGAACGAAGAGGAGGAGTGGACGTCGGTGAAGGTGAACGATTGCGGCGCGAAAATAAAGACGAAGAAGAAATGGTTCAAGGGCAACAAAAGTAACCCCCGCGGTAGAAAACATTTGTTGGCGTACGCGGACGAGTCGAATTTCCACGGGCAAGGCGTTCGCGAGGCATGCGTGAAGAGGAAAATGGAAGAGATTTGTCGGGAAGGATCGGAATGCTTTACGTTATTAGACGCGTCTAAATCCGCGGCAATGCGTCCAGTGATGTTGAAAGATATGGAGAAGGAGTTGAGGCCCGACTTTATCGTCGCTTCGGCGTATAAAATATTCGGGTACCCAACTGGTGTTGGATTTTTGCTCGTTTCCAACAGAGCAATGGAAATGATCGAGAGGAACGAGAACATGAACCGTAAGTATTTCGGAGGCGGAACGGCGAAAGCGATCGATGCGAAGACAAACTTTTTCATCGCCAAGGAAAACGCGTCTGGTTTGGAACGAGGTACGTTGCCGTTTCAGCAAATAGCCGCGTTGCCAAAATGCTTCGAGTGGTATCAATCGATTGGAGGATCCGAGATGATTCGCATCAACGCCGGTCATGTCGGGGAAGTCTTAGCGAGTAGATTGTGGAACTTGCGACACGCGAATGGTAAACCAGTCGTGGAAATATACGGATCACAGTGGCGTCATTTAGCGGAACATTTGAAGAATCAAAGCGATTACGACGACCGGTACGAGAAATTGACGTACGACGGACGGAAAATTGTATCCTTATCTACCGTAGCTTTCAACGTACTCAACGACGACGGAACACACGTTGGATACTCAAAAGTAGAGCGCGCGTTAGCTTCGCAAAATATAGTCGTTCGTACCGGGTGTTGTTGTAACCCAGGCGCGTGCGAAAGCATCCGGAAGAAGAAAATCGAAAATCGGGTGAAAAAATTATACGAAACGAAAGGCAAAGTGTGCGGAGATGATATGGGTGTGGACGATACGGATGGGGAACCTTTAGGGTGCGTTCGGGCATCGTTCGGGTATGCCAGTCGAGTGAGCGACGCGAAGGCTATTATTGAAACCATTGAGCGCGAGTTTGTGTGTCACGCGCGAATGACGGATAGAGGAGCAAACGAAGCGCCGGAAACGCCTTCATCGCCTTCATCATCTTCTTCCTCGCTCGTTACAATTTCGAAAATAAACGTGTTCCCGATCAAGTCATGCGCTCCATTTAGTGTAGAGAAATGGTACTTGCTCCCATCTGGCTTGCTTTTTGATCGGAAATACGTGCTCATTGAGAAACAGTCAGGGATACCGTTGTCGCAAAAATCGTACCCGCAAATGGTGCGCATCACGCCTTCTGTGGAGACGATTGATTTAGAGGATGTAAACGGCTACGCGTTCACGTATTTGGTTCTGACGTGTAGTGGTATAAAGGAAACGCTTCGGATAGATTTGAACGAAGATGGAAAAGAATTTGATCTGTCTCGAGAGTGTAACGTTTCCGTCTCCATTCGCGGTAGCACGCGAGAGGCGAGACTGGTTCGAGATCCCGCGGCGCACGAGTGGTTCTCAAAAGTTCTCAACGTTGAATGTTGCCTCGCACTTTTAAAAGACGAGACGAAGCGCACGTTTGCGAATACTTCGCCGATTTTAATCGCCTCGGAACGATCGGCGAAAAGTTTAGGATGTGACATTTCTCGCTTTCGAGCAAACATTATTGTGAGTGAAAAGGAGAACGAGGACGTTGAAAAGAAGAAGAGCAAGAAAAAATCGTCTTCCAATGACAACGACCTTTTCTTGCTCGAGAAAACTTGGATATCGACTTCCATTTCGAACGAAAATGTAGGCATCAAAATACGTGACACGGTTACGTTAGGAAACGGACGTTTTTGCCACCGTTGCGAATCTGTCGCCATCGACCAAACTACCGGGAAACGCGACGAGAAAACGTGGGAGATTATCATGCGCAAAGCAGCAAACACATTCGGCGTATCGTTCGACGTTTTGCCGAACGGTCAAGAAGAAGGGTTCATGAGTAACACAATCGCCGTTGGTGACGAGATTCATTCTGTTCATTCAAATTATAGCGCGCCGCTTACATAGATATTGCAATTACAAATAGAAAATAAATTATGTCGTAAAAGCTACCGTAGAACGTTTTCAATAGATTTACCAAAACAACGTGGGAAACGATAAGCACCTTTTGAACTCATATCTCGGGCCGCCTTCTAACATTTCTTCCGTCAATCGCGCGCCGACGATTTCGTGTGGTCCTACCGGTGGTAAATCATTTTTCGCCTTCTCGTAATATTGCCAGAATAAATAGCACTGCGCGACACCTTTCATGCCGGCAAAATGCACGACAAAATCGCCATTGACGTACCACGGCAATAAACTGTTGAAGACGCACTGGTTGACAACTTTCGAGCGTTTGCGAACGTCCTCGGCGCCCTCGTATGGTTTTTTACTCGTGCCAACATTATTTGACCAGACTTCAGTTTGGAACAAATGATGGAAAGCGCGTTGTTCGTAATGGAAGACGTAATTTCCTCGGACTAAATCTTCTTGCGCCCACAACTCGGTGAGGAACCATCGCATCCATCGCGTGTTCTTGACAAACCAGACGCCCGAGTTTATGCCATTGTGATCGGCACCGATAACTTGGTCGTAATTATCGTCCGCGATATCTTCTAAGCGTATGTCCGGGTTCATAATGAGCGTGTCGATGTCCAAAAATAACAGCCATTTGTATCGCGGCAGGTACCTTTGTACGGCTAAGATTTTACTCCACGCCATCGGTCGAGTCGTATCTAAAGTTTCCGTGACAAAAATCAAATCATACTCGTGTATTTTCGCATACGCTCGTTTATTCGCAACGGAAGCTGCGCAAATATCAGCCGTGTGCGCGTCGCAGATGCACAGTATGGCAAATCCGGCGCCACGGCGTTTGGTCTTTTCCTTCACCTCGTCGACTCGTTTTTTTGCTTCGAGGGCAACCTCTTCCAAAAGGTTCGCTTTACGTTCGGCCGCTTCGAGTTGCGATTTGGAATCGTCATAAGAGAAGTCTTCGTCGGTGTCATCGCGTGCACTTGCGTCTGCACTCGCGTAGGATGTGCTCGCAAACTTTCTTTCCTCTCCCGCGTCTTCCTCCTCCGAGATTGCTGATTCGTCCACAGATTCTTCTTCACCGTCTTGTTGTTCGACTACTTCTTCTCCTTCTGATTCTTCCTCGTCTTCTACCAAATGAAAACCACCTTCTTCCCCGTTGCTAACGAGTGGAGCTGGAGGTTCTGATCCCGGGTCTTCGATGATTCGCTGGGTGGCACGTTTTGAAGCCACTTCGATGACTTCTCGACTGATGCTATCGCCGTCGAGTGGTGCTGGTGATGATGATCGCTGTCCTAAACCGCCGAAGAAGCGAGATGCGAAATTCGATCCCGCTCGGCGCGGCGCGTCGCTTTTTCTTCCAACCCTTTCTTCGTCATCATCTTCATCATCTTCTCCTTGCTCTTTTGAGAGCACTTCGGACGGATAGTTATCTTCACCGAGCTCTAAGTACGCGTCTTCCGACATTCCGGATTCCTCTTTCGAGTCGCGCTCTGCTTCAAATCTTTCTACTCCAAATCCCGTTCGTTTACTATCATCGTGGGTAATTTCTTCCTCTTCTGCTTCTGCTTCTTCCACTTCGTCTTCTCTCTTGCCGTACACCTCCTCTGTTTCGAACAATCTTCTGCGACCACTCGTCTTCGCGTACGCGTTCCTACTACCACTACCTCTGCTATTTTTCTTCACGTGCCTCTTCTTGATCTGCGCGTGTTGTTGTTGTAAGTGTTTCGGCGACCCGCTCGCCTTATTCCCAAAAACCACCGCGTCTTTCATCTTCACGCCTAAACTCTTCCTACTTTCCTCGTACGCCTTCCTCCTCTCGAACAAATCCGCCAACTGTTCCGTCGGTGGTGGCGTATCGTTCCCGCACGGTATCGGCCTCTGGTCTCTCAACGGGAACTTGATGTACCGCAAGTATCCAATCTTCACAAAGTACAGAAAATGGTACGCCGTTCGACCGAAGAAGTGTAAGAACGCTACAACGAGAAACACTTTCAAAAACAGACGCGCGCGTAATTTCCGTCGGAGTCTTCTCTGTTGCAGGTCGTTCGCTCGAGGCGAATGCGGATGCTGCGGCTTCGACGGAGTACTCATCATCGTCATCATATTCGCGTTCGTATTCGTCGCAGACTCGTTTCCGCCGGGGCCATTCGTATTCCCGCTCATTCCCGCGTCGCCACCGCTCACCTTATTCGTCGCGTGCGTAAAACCAACACTCATCTTCTTCGAGGAAAGGTGTCGCTCTCTCGGACTCGTGCTCCTCCCGGCGACCGCGGACGACGCAGACGACGACGAATTCGACGCAGACGAGAAAGATAAAGACGACGGGGGGAATCCAAATCGTGCCATACTCGCAGATAAGAGCTCGTCGTCGGTCTCCCTTTCTCGCTTCCCCAAATCAGATATTCCGTCCCCGGGAAAATCAATTATTCCTCTTTCGTCGAGTGCGGAACTCCGCCACCGAGTGTGCCGCTCGTTTTGCTTTTATCCCTCGCTCTCCCGAAAGGCTTCGTTCTCGCTGTTCCTCTCGCGTTTGCGTGAGAGAAATGTGAAGAGAGAGAGGCAAGAGGCAACGGAGATGATGAGACACACAACAACACACGCACGCAGAGATGTGCGGGTGCTTTTGTGCCTTTCGACTCCGTACTTCTGTCTGAGGCAGAATATTTCGTTCCTTACTTTTTCGAAGCGTGTGGCCTCTTTGTGGTGTGTGTGATGAATCGTCGGAGTTTCGTTTTCGGAGTTTGAAAGTGATTTCAATTAAGTGCTTTTGCGCGCCAGAGAGCAGCTTCCTTTCGAAACACACATCTCGGAGGACACTTTTCGCACGTGACCTCAACGACAGAAGGTGGTTTCCTTCTTTGAACCGCCGTTGCTCGAGAAAAGTGCTCTCGCGCGATCGTACCGACGCTGACGCGCGATAAAATTTACGCGCGCTTGACGAAAAGCCGCGGAGAGGTCGGCGAGCTGTTGCGAACCAGTTCCACCGTTTTCGAGCGTCGCGGACGTTTTCGAGGTGAGATCTTCTTCTCTCTGCGCTTCTTCTTCCACTTTGGTTTTTTCAAACAACAGTTTCGCTTTTTGCACGGATCTGAGCGCAGATTCCGCGCGTTCTTTGAGCACGTGGCGTTGGAAGTGCTTCTTGTTGGCGTCGATTTGAGCGAGGACGGCGCGGGAGTTCTCCGCGACGCGTCGGGAAGCGGTTTCGAGCTCGAGTCGGAGCGCCTCCTGTTCGAGTTCAGTAAACATTTCCTCCTTTTCGTTATTATCTTCTTGTCGCGACTTATCATCTAATATTTCCTCGGTTGTAACGCCGCTTTCGCTTACGCTGGGTTTTTGTACAACCGTATCGCACTTTCTGTTTTTACGTTTCTTCGAGATCGCGTTGCTGCTAAAAAAATCTCCGAGCGCTTTTCGAGCGGGCGAATACGCTTCGCGGTTGGCGCGCTCGCCAAATTCTTCGAACGATGACACACAAAATGGAAGTCTTTTTCGAATAAACTCCGTTGTTTCTTCGTCCTCGTTTACTTCTTCTTTTTCATTCTCTTCTTCGCTTTGTCCTTCTTTAACGGTAGCGCCCGGGTTCGTACAATCGTCCTCCTTCTTTTCGTTCTTCCGCCACGTTTTTGTTTCACCAAACAGAGACGTGCCCTTCGGAAGGAATTCAAACACGGCAGCATTTGTTCTCGAGTCGAAAGTTGCCCGTTCAATGCGCATGTCTCGTCCGTAACCGCCGTCTTCCTCTTCTATGCCGCAGTTTCGAAACGTCTCTTCAATTTTTCGAATCGTAAACGATATCTCCCCATCATCATCATCATCATCTTCTCTTCCATCTTCTCTTTCTAAATCCTCGCTATCACTCCCATTTTCTTTACGCTCAACCGTAAAGAAAATCACTCTCGTCTTACGAAACGTCCCAAAACCATCCGCTCGATCGAACGCGTACGCGTCCACTCGCTTCTCGTTCTCCAAGTCAACGTAAGAGAGTAAAAGCCCGTCGTCGCGGAGATACGGGTCGTGAACCGTCACGTACTCCTTAAATCTTTCGTGCACAATTTTCGCGACGACGCTGTTCTCCTCCTCGCCCTTTTCTTCTTTCTTGAACCAAACGATCGAGATGATATCTTCGTCCGTTTTGCTTCTATTATTAGCGTCGTCGTCGTCCTCAAAGGTTTCCTCCTTCGTCTCCTTCTCCTCCTTTTCTTCTTCTTCCTCCACCGTGCTCTGCAGCGCGTACTCGCGCGCATCACTCACGCCGTGCGCAAACAACCGCCGCATCTTTTTATCGTCGTCGTCGTCGTCATCTTTTTCTTCTCCTCTTTCATCGTCATCGTTTACGTCGTCTTTTCGCTCCTCCTCCTCCTCGTCGCCTCCTTTGCTTTGACCGACACCGCTTTTACTAAAGTTGGTCAAAAAAAACTGCGACGTCTCTCGCTTCTCGTACGTCTCGAGAAGCGGTTCGAGGACGCGCGTTTCCAGTCGTCTCTCTTTTTTCTTCGCGGTCTTTTCCTCCTCCTCTTCCTCCTCTTCCACGCGCCGCGCGAGCTCTTCCGCCAGACGTAAATTTGTCATGTGCGTTTAGTTTTAGTCTTTTTTTTTTCTTTTCCAAAAATGAAGCGTTTTGGGTGAAATGAACCAAAAAAACCAAAAAACCACAAACCACGAAGAAGCCATCTTGAGACAAAAAACACATCTCTCTTCCTCATTGTGCGCGTAAATATACACACGACGTAATAAACGATGCCGTCCGCAAAGGTTTTCAGAAACTGTGAGTAAAGAGTTCTCGTATTTCGTACTTTTTGAGCGTCGCGTCGAACGAGGCGAAGAACGTTCGCGATGGGTCTTTGATCGTCGAGAACGATTTTGTTTTGGTTGCGCGCTTTTGGGTCTCTCTTTCGCCTCTCTCGAATTGATTTGAGGGCGTGAGAAAGTGGGCAAACGCGCGAGAAAGACCGCGATGCGAATGAGATGTTGGATGAAAAGAAACGGAAATGTTCGGTTTGAATGTTTCTGCGTTCGATCGAGCGCGTTGCGTCTTCCTTTATCTCGTTTGCGTCGAGCGCGAGTGGCTTTTGCGCGCGCGTTGGTCGATTCTCATTTTACACTTGAGGGCTTTTGTGGGTGGGAGAAAGGCGATTGGAGGAAGCATCTGAGCTCGAACGGCGCTTTTGTCTCTCTTTGCGTACGAATCGACCGTTCGAGCATCTCGATTTCGTGAGGATCGCTTGCCGCGTTGTCGTCTTTATTAGTATCGTCATCGCATCGTTTTATCATCATCATCGTTTCACTCACCTCTCATCTCCTCAACCTTTTTTACTTCTTTCACAGACTCGAAGACTTTCTCCAAGCCGAGACGTCCTTTCGAAAAAGTCCGTCTCGACGCCGAGTTGAAGACT
>JACLAB010013347.1_pt1 | contig 11948 bp, 9 predicted proteins | sample 8027921 | NCBI WGS metagenome assembly JACLAB01 (sample SAMN15725117, study PRJNA655200) | protist metagenome | isolation source: fluorescence activated cell sorting (FACS) single amplified genomes of... | place: USA: West Boothbay Harbor, Gulf of Maine | collected 2000-07-19
GGGGAGGTACGAGCGTTTCGGGGGTCGATGGTATTTTACGTACGTACTTCTCACGTTGCGCTCGGAACATCATGCAGGTGATTGAGGGGATGGTCGAGGTGTGGCCGGTGGAGCTGTGTGACAGTGCGTTGATTAGTTTCAGTTACCTCGGGGCGTCGATGGTGTCCGCCGACCTGGAGCAGTGGCTGCTCAAGGTGATCAAAGCGACCGATGCGAACGAGGACGATGTCAGCGAGGAGACGTCCAAGGAGCAGCTGCGGAAGATGCTGGATGATATGAAGGCGGGCGGGAGGAAGAGGGGTGGTGGCGCGAACGACGCGCCGAAGGAGAAGAAGCGCGGGTTTGGGCGGTAGGAGGCCGGCGGTCGGCGATCGACGGTCGGTGACGGGTTACAACAAGGGTCACGTCACGGTATCAACGAATGAATGAATGAATGAATGCATGCATGCATGAACGAATGTTACGTCCCGTTGAGGCATTTCTTGATCATATTGCCGAGTCCGGCGTTTTCGAGGGCCGCGGCGACGCGCTCCTTGTCGTTGAGCTGTTTGTTTACGGCTTCTTCTGTAGAGTGGCTGCCGGGCGTGAGCAGCACGTCGATCTTGAAGCGGGCGGGCAGAGAGTTCTGCAGCTTGACTCTGACCTGGAGAGCGAGCGTGGCGCGTGGCGTGTGGCGTGGGTGAGCGCGTGGCGCGGGCGAGCGCGTCGAGGCAAAGATTCGTCGTATTCAATACCTACGCAGAGCCCGATGAGCGTCGCCATTGAGCAATGCTCCACTGTGGGCGTGAAGTGGACCTTGACGCGGCCCTTGGCGTCGTCGACGTCGATGTGGTCCACGTCGACGACGTTCAGCTGCTCGAGAGTGTAGGGGTGCTCGGGGTCGATGATGTCCCGGATGTGTTCGAATATCTCCCAGTCGTCGATGGCTTCCCGCGTGTCGTCTTCGGCTTGCCCGCGCGGAGGGAGGGAGCGCGCGGTGGGTGCGGCGCGGCGCTGGTGGACTCGGGGTGCAGGGTTGTCGGCGAGGCCCTCCATTCTTCTAGCGAGTTTGAGATCCGGTCCCGCGTTCTCTGCGTGCGTCGAGCTCCGCACGCTCTGCTGCTGTGTTCCGCACTGTACGTGCGCGGGCTGGATAGCTGGGTGGAGGGGGCGACCGGATGATGTTCGGCCCGTTCGAAAAACCTTCCGCACCCGCGTTCTCTGTGCACGCTGAGATCCGCGCGCTCTGATGCTGTGTTCCGTATTGTATGTACGCGGGCTGGATCGCGCGCCGGGTCAAGCTGAGCGTCGTCGAACGTGAATTTGACGTTTCGGTATGATCATCAGAAGCGCCGACTCATGGGTCAACTCATGAGTCGTCCGGACGTGCCACCGGCGCCCGCTCACCCCCACCCCCACGAGCCTACTACCTACGAGCTAGCCCACCTACTTACACACACCTACCAATCAAAAACACCCTCCTGCCCCTGAGACCTGCGCATGCGGTTCGTCCCGACGTCCCGACGTGCCACCGCCACCGCCACCGCTCAACCCCACGCCCTCCTCCTCCTACCCATCCTACTCGACGGTGACGCTCTTGGCGAGGTTCCGTGGCTGATCGACGTTGTGACCCCGCTTCAGTGTCAGGTGGTACGACAAGAGCTGGAGCGGGATGATGTTCAATATCGGCTGCACCGCCGTGTCACTCCGAGGCACCCTAACGATCGGGTACTTCCCCTGGACAATTTCGGTCATCTCGGTGTCGTCATCGTTGGCGAGGATGATCAGCCGGGCGCTCCTGGCCATGAGCTGCTGGATGACGCCCTGCATCTTGTTGTGCATATCGGCGTCTTCCATGGTGGCGATGACGATGATGGGCATGAACTCGTCGACGAGCGCCAGCGGCCCGTGCTTCATCTCCCCCGCGTTGATGCCCTCGCTGTGCATGTACGACACCTCCTTGACCTTGAGCGCGGCCTCGACGGCCGTAGCGTAGTTGCGCCCGCGACCGAACACGAGCAGCGAGCTCTCGTCCTTGAGGCCTTCGGCCAGCTCCTTGATGGACTCGTCGAGCTGAAGGCACATCCTGAGGCTCTCCGGCAGGTCGAGCATCGACTCGACGATCTCGTCGATCCTCGTCCTCTTGCTGATCTGGTCCTCAGCGAGGACAATGGCCATCATGGTGATGGCCACGATCTGACTCGTGTACGCCTTGGTGCTTGCCACGCCGATCTCCGCGCCCGCGTTGATGTGGATGCCGCAGTGGCTTGCCCGCGCGATGGCAGACCCGACCGTGTTGGTGATGCCCACGCAGAGCGCCCCGCTCTCCATGGCGTATTCCATCGCGCGCATGGTGTCGGCCGTCTCTCCGCTTTGCGAGACGAAGACGCACGTGTCGTCCCTGAAGATGGGCATCCTCCTGTCGAGCACATCTCCCGACAGCTCGAGCCCCACCGGCATCTGCGTCAGCTCCTCGACCGTCTGGCGCGAGCACATGGCGGCGTGGTACGACGTGCCGCACGCGATGAAGATGATTCGCCTGCTCCTTCGGATGATCGACACGTAGTCCACGAGCCCGCCCAGCCGGACCCTCGGCACCAGGTACTTGTCGACCGCCGGCACGCCAAACTTCATGGGCGAGATGGGGGTCGCCTTGATCCTTCCCTGCATGGTCTGCGCGACCGTCTCCGGCTGCTCGAATATCTCCTTGAGCATGAAGTGATCGTATCCTCCCTTCATGATCTGCCCGACCTCCATGGTCAGCGTCTGGGTCGTCCTGCGGACCTCGACGGACGCCGAGTCGACGTCGCTCCAGTTGTAGACGGTGTACTCGCCGTCCCGCATGTGCACGATATCGTTGTCTTCCAAGTAGATGACCTGCTTGGTGTGCTCCACCACGGCCGACGCCTCGGACGCCAGGTACAGCTCGAGACCGTTCTGCTCTCCGGTGCGGTGCGGCGCCGACGCGGTCGACCCCGTCAGCTTGGGCGTGAGCGGCGTGTTGGGCGACGTCGGGGACTTTGGCGTCCCGTTGCTCTGGATGCCATACTTGACGCCGAGGATGAGCGGACTTCCGCGCCTGCAAGCTACCAGCTCTCCGGGATACACGGAAGACTTGATCAGGAGCGCGTAGGCCCCCTCCAGCTGCTTGACCACCTCGCACACCAGCTGCGGGAACGGAATGGGCTCCGGCAGCTTGGAGTAGAGGAAGTTGCAGAGCTTGGGGATGACCTCTGTGTCCGTGTCGGTGGCAAACACCTCTCCCTCCTTGATCAGGAACTCCTTGAGCGCCCTGTAGTTGGTGATGGTCCCGTTGTGCACGAGCACGAACTCGTGATTGCTGGACGACACGTGCGGGTGCGAGTTCTTGGCGCACGGCGGTCCGTGCGTCGCCCAACGCGTGTGGGCGATGCCGGCGTGGTTGGTGACCGCCGCGCCCTGGTTGATGCCGAGCCCCTCCATCTCCTCATCGCACAGACTCACGAGATCGGCGACCTTGCCCTTGGCCTTGATGACGATCGGCTTGTTGACGGGCGGGGAGTCCTCGGCGGCTTGGACCGGGAGGTCGATGCTGACGCCGGCCGAGTCTGGCGAACGACCGCGAACAAACGCGAACGAACGAGCGCGTAACGCGAGTGAGAGTGAGAGTAAGAAGGGGGGGCGCACGTCGGTCGAGGTCAACACGCACCATATCCGCGATACTCCAGCCTCTTTAGTCCGTCGAAAAGCGTGTCGAGGATCTCTTTTTTGGTATGCCTGACGTCATAGAAGTAGAACCCGAAGATCCCTGTTTTTTCAAGCGGTGATGAGGCAGGCGGTGGTGAGGTCGAGGTCGAGGCAAGGTTGTCGTTCAAGCCTCCGCGGAGGGACAGGTCGGGCGTTCCAGCGCGTCTCTCCGGCAGTTTCCTCGATGCTCGAAGGTCCACGTACCACACATTGCAGCCCTGGTTCGAGAGAGAGAAGGGAAACGGCGACAGAAGCAGCTAAACTGAACTGAAGATCTCTCGCAATTTTGTCTACGATCTCCTTCTTCGTTTCGTTCGACGAGTCTTCTCCTCCTCGTATACGGGTTGTAAAAGGAGTAAAGATGTCGCCTGAATGCTCCGTGTGAATTGAAATGGAATACTGCCTGTCACTTTTGGGGGGGGTCCAGCTTCTTGTCGAGCGCAGAGTGAATGATCGTTCTTCAAGGCTTGAAGCATACGCACGGTGACGACTATCGACTATCGACTATCGACTATCGACTCGGGGCGACGGGGACGACTATCGCGTAGTCAGTTACAAGCCTGTGCCACAGGCTGAAACTAGAATCGCTCCGAGCGCACGAATACGACGTATCTTCGAGCAAAGTTCGAGATGGGCTTCTTGCCCAAGAAGGTGGACGACGAGGACAACCAGCAGCACTACCAGCAGTTCCAGAACCTGCCGTTCGTGCAGCGGGAGGCCAAGAAGGCGCGCGTCGAAGGGAGTGACGCCGATGGCGATGCTCGACAGCGGCTGCTCGACGACGCGGCCGCGAGCATCCTCTTGGGCCTGGCGACGTCCTCGGCGGTGCCCGCGTCAGCTGCGGGCCGAGCTCAAGTGAAGGGCGTGACTGTGATTGGCGGGAAGGTCAATGGGAAGGTCAGTGGGAAGTCTGTGATCGGGAGGAAGGACAGGAAGAAGAAGGTCGACCCGTCGTCGCTCAAGTCAGTCGTGACGGGCATCCCGTTCGCGGACCCGGCGAGCATCAGCAGTATCAAATTGAACGGTGTTGTGCAGTCGGGCTCCATCCTTGGGAGTGGGATCGGGAGCCTGGCCGGTGTCGGCACGTCGATCACTGTGGTGGGGTGCAAGCGGGGCCAGGAGTCGATTCAAACGGGGACGGCGACGGGGACGAAAGAGCGGCGAGCCGTAGAAGCGGCGAAGGACGCAGCGACGGGGGCGCCTCTGGATGAGCCTCTGGAGCTGCTCGACTTGCCGGCGCCGAGTGAAGACGTCGTGCGCGTGTCTGTCGTGCCGCAACGCTGGCAGAGCGGCAACTGGCCTCAGCTGCAGAACTCTGTGGTCGTGGTGGGCAAGTCGTTCGAACCTTCGGGGTCCCTTCGGAGTGCTCTCACGCAGACATTCGGGAGGACAGAAGGAGCTACTGGGAGGACGGAGGAGGGAGAACGTCAGGCGCAACCACAGGGAGGACCGTCGCTGGCACAGACACAGACACAGACACAGAAGACGCAAGCGCCGTCAGGCAAACAAGCTCGCGGGCGGCAACCTAGCTTCGACGAGCTGACGCTGTGGTGTGTTCGGGTCAAGCGGGCCGCGATGGCCAAGGGGAGCGAGTATCGCGTGGGGATTGGCGACGTGGTCGCGGTGGCAAACGGGTTGAGCGAGCCGCACGAGCCGAAGATCAACGGCAGCACGCTCAGGAAGCGGCTCAAGAAGCTCTCCGGGCTGACTTGGGTACAGATCGGGACGAACGCAGATGAAAATCCGAATGACTTGGGCGCGGAAGATCCGTCTGTCGAGAAGGCTGTCCAGTTGTTGCGCGGTGGCGGTGGCGAGTCGGGCGCGACTGGATTGGACAATAAGGCGGTGTAACCAATTGGTTAGGATGACTACCAGACGTAGATGGACTTGGGGAAGGTTTTACCATGCCCAGATGGACTTGGGGAAGCACTCGGACTGCCAGCGGTCGCCGAAGGCCAGGACGAGCTTGTTGGCGCGCTCGTGGGTGTAGTAGTGGGAGGTGGTGTCCATGTTGCCCTTCAGCCAGTCGTACAGCCTCGTCTCCGCCGCATCGCCGCCGCTCCTCCTCGGGAACCTGCCGTGGGTCCGCTTGAACAGCTTCACGGCCTCAAGGGTCGCGTCCCACTGGGCCTCGTCCCTTTCCCTGCCAACCTGGTTGCCAGCCTGACCAGCCCAACCACCGGTCTCCAGGTTGGGGAAGCACTCCTTCTCCCATCCCTCACCGAACGCCTCGTTCAGCTTCTCCCAGCGAGCCTGGGTATACCTCCTCCCTCCAAACATGTAATCCTGCAGCCACTGGTACAAACTGTTCTCCTCCTTGTCCTTCCTGTTCCTCTTCGGAAACCGCCCCTTCGTCTGCTTCCATTCCTTGCACACCTCCAGACGGGCGTTCCACTTCTCATCGCGCTTGGTCATATCGTATCGACCATCCTTACTCGTCCTCTGCACCTTCCTCGCCGGCTCCTCCCTCTCCCTCTCCCTCTCCCTCTCTTCCTCCTCCGCCACCTCCCGCTCTGCGGCCAATTCCGGGAACAAATCAGACAGCAGCAGCTTATTCTTGCGTTTCGCCATGCTGTCGTCAACGGAACGACGTATATCACGTACTGAACGATCGATTGACGCGCGAATATACGCAGACCACGGATTAATTATGCCGTTTTCGACTGGCTTCGTTTTCGACTGGCGAAACTGAGAAGACCGAATTCGGCAGAATTAAACCATAGTTTAACTCGGTTCGTCCGTCCAGACGTCGCTTACGGTGTTATCTACGTTATAGTGTGCGAGGGAACGTGTGTTAACGGCTGAATCATGGCGAAACGCAAGAATAAGCTCCTCTTGTCGGACCTCTTTCCTGAACTGGCCGCGGAGCGGGAGGTGGCAGAGGAGGAGGAGCGGGAGAGGGAGGAGGAGGAGCCGGCGAGGAAGAAGAGGGTGATTAGTAAGAATGGCTTTGACATCACAAAGCGTATGGAAAAGGCCGAGGAGAAGTGGAACGCCCGCCTGGAGGTGTGCAAGGAATGGAAGCGGGCGAAGGGGCGGTTTCCGAAGGCGAACAAGAAGGACAAGGAGGAGAACAGTTTGTACCAGTGGCTGCAGCATTGCAAGCCTGGTGGAAAGAACTGGACCCAGGCTCGCTGGGAGAAGCTGAACGAGGCGTTCGGCGAGGGATGGGAGAAGGAGTGCTTCCCCTACCTGGAGACCGGTACTTGGGGTTTCCAGCCGGGCAACCAGTTTATATGGAAAAGGGACGAGGCCCAGTGGGACGCGATCCTGGAGGCCGTGAAGCAGTTCAAGCAGACCCACGGCAGGTTTCCGAGGGGCTGGGGCGTCGATGCGGACGAGACGAGGCTGTACCACTGGCTGCAGAAAAACATGGACACCACCTCCCACTACTACACCCACGAGCGCGCCAACAAGCTCGTCCTGGCCTTCGGCGACCGCTGGCAGTCCGAGTGCTTCACCAAGTCCATCTACGCCTGGTAAACCACGCGTCAGACCACCAAAACTGAGCCTTCAGCCCTGTACCACCGCGCAACGAGGCTTTAGGCGAATCAGGACCCGACCACGGAGCGCAAGAAACGACTCACATTTCGACCAAACTCAAACCATGATCATGTTAAGTTCATCAGACAAGTATCCGAAGCTTTGACGAACGTGCCCTCCGCCGATCGTGCGATCGGCCGACATCGATCGCGGCGATCTCGCCGGTGGGCGCGGCGCCCTGAACGTCCCCGACGATCGCGCTCTTGCCTCGCCAGGCCTTCTCGTCACGATATAAACAGTAGACAGCGATCTTGACCCCCCGACGACCCTCGACGGAGCGTTCTGTCGAGGGCCCGCCGATCGTCGGCCGGACGGCTCACGTTCACGCGCCACATGGACGAGTTGGACTCACGCGGTAGCATGTAGACAATGTAAAAACGTATTACATTCATCGATATCGACCATAGATGCAGACCAACCGCGAGGCGGCCGCGACGGGGTGGCGATCTTCCGCCCCGCGACCGGTCGTCGGGCCCTTTGTTACCGGCTCGGAGCGGTGCTGCTGCTTGTTTTTCCGGAGCTTGTGATCTTCTAGAGGATCTTGAAGCCCAATACCACTGCGAGATTGGTTATGAATTCCCTCCTCGAGCCGCAAAATGAGATCGCGATCCGGCCACCAGCGTCGCGATCCGAACGGGCGCCGTCTGCGAGATGATCGCCCTTCCAACGGCGTCCATGGATCTAAATTGGAAATTAGGAGCAAATATCGATCGTGCGTCCGCCTGCACGCGATGCCTGGCCTTCGAGAGGGGTCCCCTGGGTGGATCGATCATGCGCTCGGCCGGCCCGATGGGTTCAGTTCGAGAGTCACAGGTTCGCCATGTTGCATACTGGCGGTAATAAAATACTCAACCCGGGATCGGCGTGACTGACGCCGCTGCCACGCGCGCCCGATCACCGGGGACGATCGACCGAAATCAGGAGGCCGGACTTGCCGCTCGCTGGCGCCGGCCGCGATCGTCCGGACACGATCGCGACATGACTGTGCGATTGAGAGACTGTATGAGAAACGGCGATCTTCTTCGGGGCGTCGTCGAGCGTCGGCCGACCGCCTCGAGAAATCGGGGCCATCGTCGATCGTGCGGTTCGAGGACGATTCTGGAGGTTTTGTCGACTCGTATGGTACTGAGTTATATATTTAGAGAGATTGGTGGAGTTTGAGGAGAAGGAATGGCGAAATGGAGTTGGGTCGGCGTGTCGGTCGATGCGGGTGCAGCCTCGATCGATCACCCTCGCTCTCATTTCGAGTTGTTCATGAGCAGCTGCGGAACCTGAATCGCGAGCTCGCGGCTCGTCTGGATGAAGTTGACGCCACTGTCTGTCCTGAAGTTCGCAAACGGGATATTGCCCGGCGTGATTATCCCCAAGAGATGACCGCCATCGGTCCACGCGCCGGCCCCCGCGCTCGTTACCCCAATGGGCGCGTCCGTCTGCAGCAATCCCTTGCTCTTGGTCCCATTCGCCATGATGATCGTCCTGTCGAGCCCGCTGACGATGCCAGAACCGACAGCGACGCCTTCGTTGTCCCGGACCAAGTGGAGCACGGTCTGCCCGACGACGTAGTTCCCAGTGACAATCTTGATCGGCTGACCAAGATCCGCTCTGTCAGGAACGACGTCCGATCGGAACACGATGATGTCGGCCGTCGGGGAGAACCCGAGCGGCGTGAGGTTACCCAGGCTGCCGAACGCCGCCTTGGCAGTCAACCGTGCTTGTTTCCGGAGCAGGTCCTTGAATGTGATATAGCTCGAGACCACGGTCCCTTGGCCGTCCCAGAGAATGCCGTTCGCGATCGCGTTGCCCCCGTCGTCCAGAATGGCGACCGCCCGTTCGGCACGAAGAACGAGACGACGGGCCTCCGGCTTCTTCTCCACGTCCAAGCCTGTCGCATCCTCGGCGACGGCGACGGCGACGGCAGCGGCCGACGACGACGATGCGATGGAGAGCATTCCCACGAGCCCGGCCAGCGTCTCCCGCCGACTGTTGTTGGCATGATGGGCTTCAATATCATCCCCCGGGGGTAAAATTGCGCCGGGTTTTGCCCGTCCGGAGCAACACCTGAGCGTATTCCGCGTCGTCCGTGTCGTCCGCGTCGTCCGCGTTGTCCGTATCGTCCGTGTCATACACGTTGAACAGGTTGCGATCATCATCGTTACAAACTTTCGAATGGGGAGGACCTCGCATCCAGAGTGGAACGTTCGTCACAAAGCTGAGTCGTTGAGTGCGCAGCAGCAGATGGCCTTATGGTGGCCCTGATATATCCGAATACTCTCACCAGTCGAAAGATCCCAGAGCCGCGCGGTCGCGTCACTACTTGCGGTCACGAGGTACGCGGCGTCGACCGAAAAGACGGCGTCCCAAACCCAACGCTGATGCCCGACGAGGGTCCGTTCGAGCGTGAACGAATCCAGGTTCCAGAGCTTGACGGTTCGATCAGAACTCGTTGTCGCCAACATTCGGCAATCGGGGCTGAGAAGGCACTTGAGTATGTACGCGTTGTGCGCCTTGAGCTTGTGCAGCGGCTCGAACTGCGACGCCTGGACGCCTTGGATCGTTTTCCACACGTAGCACGTGCCGTTGTTGTTGGCGGCAACCACGAGGGACCCGTCTGGGGCGATGGTGAGCGACCGCACTGGCACGCCCACCTCGGGCACCAGCTCGCAGCTGCACGCCCCGACCCTCAAGTCCCAAACCCGGATGTTGCCCAGCTGATCGCCGGATATGAGCTCGTGCTGGTTGAAAGGGTGGAGTACCACGTGGTTCACGCTGGCTTTGTGTTCGAATTCCCGCTGCGGGCCCGGCGCTCGTAGGTCCCATATTTTCACCGAGCCGTCTTCCGAGGACGAGTACATCCACGTCCCGTTCTTCTCGAACCCAAGCGACGTCACATTGGACGTATGCCCGTCGTACGTCACGATAGGCTGTGCATTGTTGGAGTTCACCTCGTACAACCTGATGTTTGGATTGCCGCCGGCGGCCAGGAGGCTCTTGTCGGCCGCAATCTGGAGAGTGTTGACGGCGCTGTCGTTGTACTGGAGCGTTCTATAACAGATACCGGTCGTCGCCTCCCAGAACCGGATCGTGTGGTCGTACCCGGCCGAGGCTAATATCACGGAGGAGCTGGCTGCCATCTCGGTACCTGTGGTGGTCCGCTGAAAAATCAGCGCCTCCTGGTCCCGGCGCGGTTCTCGTCGACGAAACGCTCGGTGCGTTACGTCAGTGATGCATTCTATCCGTGCAGAATGCGGTGGGCCGTGTCGTATCGTATCGCGAGTGTCTCTCGATAACAAGTGTTCTAGTGGCGATGCCTCGTCAGGCATCCTCGATGGGAGACCGGTCTCGAGCCCGCCCCTCCATCTCTCGGACCGTCGCAGCCTCCCCTCCAGACCATTCTGTCGTCAATTCTACCCCCAACGACTCGTCATCGGTCCTCGGTCCTCGGTCCTCGATCCCGTGGACGAACACCATGGACGCCGCCGTCGGTACCTCCACGCCGCTCGCGCTCGTCCTCGGCCAGATTCCGCCCCCGCCCAAACGAAAGCCGGTCGTCGCCGAGCCGATCAGTATACGATCGAAATTGCCCACCGTGCTCTCGGACGACGACGACGACGGCGATGACGGGGGGCTGTCAGACCTCCCGGGCCGCCGACGAAGAACGGGCGCCTCGGCGTCTTCGTCGTCGTACGACGCCAGTCCCACCTCGCCAAGGACGCCCCTTCGAGGCTCTTCGGCTCCACCGTTTCGAGTATCGAGGACCGGCCTTCGGTCGGCACCGCCCTCGATGCTCTCGTCCTCCTCGTCCTCGTCCCCGTCCGCGACGCGCTTTGCGTCGGCGCCAAGCCGCGACGCCAAAAGCGGCAACATACGGGTGGTAACGCGAGTCCGTCCCATCAACGAGACCGAACGCGCCCTCGGGAACGATCCGTGCATCGTTGTCGAGGACAGCCTGGTGCGCGTGTCCTCGTTCCGCTCCTCGGGCGTGTCCTCGCACCACGGGGCGGACCCCCACCACCCCCATCTCACCCAACGCACCAAAGAATTCCCGTTCTTTGACTCGTGCGTCTCGGCCGACGACAACCAAGATTCGGCGTTCGAGAAGTTCGGCGTCCCCGAGCTCCTCGACGACGCGCTCGCCGGCACCAACGTCACCCTCTTCGCCTACGGCCAGACCGGCTCTGGCAAAACCTACACGATCCACGGCATCATCCCCCGAAGCCTGCAGCACCTGTTTGAACGCATGTCGGGCGACAGTCTGGGCGCAGGCCTCGGCGGCTACGGCTATGGCTACGACGGGTGCCCGCCCGCCTACGAGTCCACCGCCCCGGCCGCCCCGGCTGCGACCGATTCCATCGTCTGCGGCGCCTCCTTCTGCGAGATCTACAACGACTCGATCTACGACCTCCTTTTCTCCTCCAACCGGCCTCTGAAACTCAAGTGGGACGCCGGAGAGGGGTTCCACACCCCCGACATCCACATCCAGCCGTGCAACACCCTCCAGGACGCGCTCGCAGTCCTCGACCTCGGCAACAAGCGCCGGCGTCAACGCTCCCACTGCCTCAACGCCGAGTCAAGCCGCAGCCACGCCATCCTCACGATCTACCTCTTCGATCGCGACGATCGCGACGACACTGGTGACCGCGACGACCGCGGCGACCGCCACCGGGCCACCACCAAGTCGACCAAGATCCACTTTGTCGACC
>JACLAB010006238.1_pt1 | contig 11924 bp, 8 predicted proteins | sample 8027921 | NCBI WGS metagenome assembly JACLAB01 (sample SAMN15725117, study PRJNA655200) | protist metagenome | isolation source: fluorescence activated cell sorting (FACS) single amplified genomes of... | place: USA: West Boothbay Harbor, Gulf of Maine | collected 2000-07-19
TCATGTTTGCCTACAAATTAGTCGCGGGGCCATTGTTTTATCGAAGAGACGTGTTTATGCAAACCGGGATGTTTATGCTTTTATTTTCATGCGCTGGAGATCCCGGTATCCATTTTGAGTACGAGTACTCGTTGCGCACGTGGTATTACGAGTACCAAGCTGGTTTGTATACTTGTAACTTCAAGCATCACGTGGGCGATTGGAAGAGTTCCGGGACGCGCGCGAGTAAAGAGAAAGAAGCGCGCAGACGATTAGTAGGGGTGAGGAATTCACAGAACGTGAGGTTCATGTATAAAGGTTTAGCTGGTGGGGGTAAAGAAGGCAAACTGCTCGTGAGAGCCGGGGCCATTCAAAAGATATTTGCGAGTGGCAAGCCGACAAATGTGGTTATTTAGGAGTACAACGTTTTAAGTTTATACATTTTGCATTGCTCAGATTTTATATGTACCACTGGTGCTAGTACGGCTGCGTAAATTAGGTTCAGGCTAGAATGTAAATGTACAACTACTGTTTCGCTAGATTCATGTTCCCAAAGATGGACCACGGAACGCCCCTATCGCCGTCGCTTTCGTCGTATATCCCCAAGTCTTCTTTCTGATTTATGTTTCTTAAGAGGTTCTCTCCTGTGATGACTTTTGTCGTGGATACGATGAAATCGACGCCAACATCGTTCGATTTTGACATTTGTCGCAAGCACGCAATCTCTGCGCTCGTTACGCCACCGATAAGGCAAACTAACACCACCGGTTTCTTCTTATACCCGGAAATATCTAAGGACGACTTTGTAGTCTCCTTGGCTAGACTAATTTTTTTCGAAAGCGAGTGGTAATTTGCGCTCGTTTGCACGGCGCCGCCGTACTCGTTCAAGGATTGTCCGAGTTCGAACAACTCGCCGCCGCGTAAGTGTTTGAGCGTTTCTTCGTGATGTTTCCAAGAGCCGCGAATGGCGCTTTGAATAACGCGTATCGATAACGGGGCGTATCCTGAAGACGAATACGCAAACGTTATATCGCTCGATGATTCTTCCGATACCGAATCAACAACGAGTTCCAGAGGTTTCTTGACGTTTTGATAAGCTAATCGATTCGGACTCTCAGCCGATGACTCTTTACCGTAAAACAAACCGGCGGTTTCCAAGACGATGGAATTCAAAATCCCAACGGCGCCGTAGGCATGCATCGCATCCGTTCGAATCGAGTCAAACTTCTTCTCTGGAAGACCTCCGTACGTTTGCGAAGCCAGACACGCTAGCTTCATCGCCATCTCCCACGACTCGCCTCTATAAATCATCTCTTCTATTTGACTAATTACCGGATCAATCGGACCGCCTTCGATGCAGTGTCTCTCCATCTCGAGTTTCTGCCTGAAAAAATACGACTTGGATTTATCCAATAACGTTTTCGCTAACGTCGAGTGTAAATCTAATCCAGCACCACCAATGTTTCCTTTCAACTTTCGAACGAAATCACCGATCTCACTCACGTTTTGATCCTCTACTTTGCCTTCCTTCAAAGCTTGATAATGCGCTTGCATTTCCGTCGAGCGGTCGCGCAAGACACTGCACGCTTTCCCAAAATTCAAATCTCGAATTTCTTTGAACAAAATATCGTTTGAAGATAATCGAGACTTGATAATCTTCTTCGGCGATTTACCAGCTTCTCCCTCGTCTTCAGAGCTCGCGTACTCTTCCTCGTCCCCAGATCTCAATTTAATAGTAACGACGCCGTTTTTTATTCCTAAGATTTCATCCGTTAATCCTTCATACGTAAGCTGCGTGCAGAAAGGTGTAATCGTGTCCACTTCTCTGTCGAGCAAAACAATCGCGTCGACTAAACTTTCTCCAGCCTCTTCGCCGGGTTCGATCATGTCTACTTCTCCTTCTACGATGGCTTCTCTCCTCAATCGCAACATAATCTCCGAAACATCCTTCGCTAATCGCCCTTTGCCTTTGACGAGCGGCACTAAACCAATGATATCGCGCTGAAGTTTGTGCAAAGCAGATGCGACGTAATACGCAGGCATGTTATGTCCTTCACACGCGATTTCTCGAAACGCGCTTTCGTATTCGAGAGTTAAAACGTCCGGTTCAATCGGGATGAAGTTTATGTCACATTGACGCAACTTCACGAGGTCCCGAATACCTAAATTCTCTAAGAATTTCATACAGAGTGAGGTGACTCGCGGTACCATGCACACCGTCATCGTCGGCAACGGCGCCACGTCCGGGTGTTCGTCGATGTCGACAACGCTCGTCATCTTCTGTTCGTGTTCTCTAACACTTCTAATCAAATTTCTTCTCGCATCTCTCAACGACAAAACGTGTTCAGCAATCGTCTTCATCATCTCATAGCGCGGCCGACAGAAGAACAAAACATCATCTACGCTCGCATCGAGTTCTCCTCCTGGTTCTAAGTAATATAATTGATCGATGCCGTGTTGTTTTAGAGTTTGCGTTTGAATGCATTGGTTAAGAACGGCGGAAATTTTCTTGTCCAAAATCAACGACTTCTTCCTCCCCTTTAGTTTATTCACGACTTTCAAGATGTTCCTCTTGTAAATCTCGCGCAACTTGGAGAAATCCACCGTTGCTCCGGTCTGGGTCAGATCGGTGAATGGATTTTGCGTCGACATGAGGAGATGTTATATGTATACAATAGAATGGTAGATACTAATGACGCTTCTTCTTTTCAGTTCTTCTCTTTTTCACCACACAAGAAATTTCCCCTAGTTGGTAGTTGAAGAAACGATGCAGAACAACAAACGCGAGTGAGATGACGACGGCAAACTCAGACGAAGAGCGCATGCTTCAGGAGCTCTTACCACCCCTGGAGATATCGGAAACCTTCGTCGAAGAAGAGGATACTTTTGCAAAACAAAAAAGCCAGCGCAACGAGAGTGGGGAAAGTTCGTTCCTCGACTTCTCGTTAAAGAGTCCATTTGAAAAGCTCGTTTCCTCGATTGAATACGCCGTAAACGATTGGTTATTCGCATCAAAATTTGAAGCACTCTTTGGAGATGAATTGTTGACACGTCCGAGCGAGTTTGGGGGGACGCATCACGCGTCGGTGTCCAAAGCCATCGAGCACAAACTGCATTTTAGGAGAGATTCGTACCAGATATCGTTTCACTTCGATACTCGAAAGAAGACACTGAGTTTACGAGATGCTCCGAGGAGCGACGATAATACGAGCAGCAGGAACTTACAGAGATGGTTCAAATGCGATACATTCTTTGTTATTGAACCTATGAGTTATAGCAAGAGATTTATCGACAACGACGAGGCGGCGACGGTACGAAGTGCCGCTGCTGTAGCTATGAGTAACTTGAGTGTTTATCTTCCGGTGTTCACGCCTATCGACCGGTCTTCGAATAGAAATTCAGTCATTGGTGTATCCTTTTCGACAGAGAGTGGGGCATCGTACTTGTACGAATCAGATTCAATGGTTGGTTTTACCAGTGAGAATGCATTCTGCGCGCTTTCAAGTGAGGAAACGAGTAAAGCTGTCTTTTCCATAGCTCGTAAAATCTTAAAGAAGGATGTTGCAGTTGCGCGAACAACGGTTTGTTATCGCATAAGCATGGACGGGTCGAGTTGTTTGATCGCAAAAACTAGTTCAGGTTTACTCGAGGAAGTTTCGGATGAAGATGATATAGAGCCTGATATTGTTGTCAAAGAGGCGTCAACTTCCTCTTCTTCTTCTTCTCCTTCTTGGGACGACGAACAGATTTGGTCGCAATGGGTGTGTTTGCCGGATCCATTTGATAGTATTGAAATAGATTGTTTTTTTGAGCGTAATGTAGAGCTACATAACTGCGTTTCAGATGGAGACCTTGTCGAAGATGGTTTGGATAACGCAAATATGTACACGATACGTTCAATACCTAATGGTGGCGGCCTCGTCGGCGGCATCGCCGCGCTTTCGGGTGCACCGCCTGCGGATATCTCTCAAATGTCGCGCAATCGACCACAGCATAGTTTTAGCTTAGCAGAACTATTACACATAAGTTCGAGTGAAATATTTTTAGACCGTGGCGAGAACTTTGACCTTTATTCTTTGGCGAGTGCGAATGAGATTGCTTCAGACGAATGGTGGATAGATCGACTAGGAACGCACCCTCCGCACGCGCCGCCCGAGGCCGTCATGGAAGATATTTTGCTAGACTTATTTCAAGACTTTATTGGCGAGTGTCACGGAATCGATGGAGGAGATGAAGGAGGAGGCGGAGGAGGAAGAGCAGCACCGGTGGAAGCAACCGATAAGCATACGGATACAACGAAGAAGAAAACAAAGAAAAAAGCGGGAGGCATGATGAAAATGATGATGATGATGTCGACTTCCGACGAGGATAACGATGATGATAGCGATGCTCACGCAAAAGCAGTCAAGGACATGGCGGATCACATCCAAACAGAGTTAGTAAGCAATAGACAAAACGTGTTCCCCATGTACCATTCCATTGCGGCATCTGGTGGTTACGGTGACAGAAGACGGGATGGAGAAGAAATCGAGAATAAGAGTGCGCAGAAAGGCAAGAAACGGAAGTCAAATGACGTTTTACTGAAAAGTATCGCCGAGCGAAATAAAGACAAATCGAAGCGCATCGAAATTGCCGGTGGAGTATCTTTACCGGCACCGATACGCACGAAAACAACCCAAAAACTCGGTTTTGGCTCAACGCACGACGGCGAGCTCATGAATGACGAAGATGATGAAGACGAGGATGGTAACGGCGGCATGAGCATCAAAGAAGAAGCAATGAAAGCGCGAGCTGCCTTACGTAAGCGCCAAAAGAAGGCGATGATGATGTCAAACGGAGGAGGTTTTAGATTAAACCATGATTCCGATGCAGATTCGGACGCAGAAGAGGATGAGCGCATACAGATGGAAAAAGAGAAGCAGGCGGACTTCAAAAGATTGACTAAAGGAGCGAAATCGCACAATGAGATCGTAGAACAAACGCAAAAGACGCTCGGAATTAAGTCCGTGCACGCAGAGATACTGAAGGGTCCGGACATGTTGAAGAAAATAACCGAGCAGAAACGACTCGACGCGATAAAAGGCAAAAAAGGGTTCGACGGCGGTGAATGGATTGAGCCCTTCGGGAAAACGAATTTGAAGTCCAGAGCCTTCCCGCGAGCTGGCAATAAGCAGCAGAGCTTTAAATAGTAATTGCTAAGATTAGAATAGCATTAATGTATACCAGTGGTACCCAGGTACCAGGTACCTGGAACCAATCTATATTATATTATTTTACAACCTCTATGCTATATCTGAAAAAAAACGCCGTCCAGTTGGTCAAAACGAGGCCAACGGTTTCCCAAAATCTACATCCTATACTTATTTAGCTCGCGCATATCGCTTACACTCAAACAAGAATGCCGCATTGGTCACTCGAATCGCATCCACAGTTTTCTTCGCCTCCTCTCCACTCGCGCTTGTTTTTTCACACGCATCCGTGTACTTGACAAGTAAGGAACTCAGCGTTCGCTGCAAAATATCCATACCTCGATTATAGTTGGAGAAGAGCGACACGATTTCGCTATTTATCTTTGTAATTTGTTGTTTCCACTGCTCCGAGAACGCTTTCAAAATTTGTATCGATTGCTCCACCGCCACGTCCGGCGAAGATTTGCCGAATTCTAAACTTTCAATTTGTAGTAACGCGTCGCCAAAATGCGTTTCTAGTTCAATCTGGACGAAAGCATCCGTCTCTATGATCAGCTGTTCGTCAAAGAATCCGAGTTCGTGCTCTAAGTTTTCATCTGTGCTCAAGATCTGATGGATCAAATCGTAATTATTCAACAAAAAGCACGAACGACGTTTCGGCGTGGTGAATCGCTCTGCGAGTTTGACGAGTAAATCGTACTGCGCCTTTCGTAAACGCTCCAAGTTATTTCGCAACTGGTTATCGCCACCCTCTAATTTTGACAAAACCGTCATAGATGCCGTAAACTCTGCGTACCGTCGCGTGACGTAATGCGCGGAAACATCATCAACAAACAATTTCGTTTGATTTTTCGCATTCTCACACGCCGAAACTACAGATTTTATGTGCGCGTCGAAAACCATCTTAAACTTTGGCCACAGCATGATGTTGACCTTGTCTAGGTGCAAATCTAAGGAAGGGATTCTTCTTCTTTGCATCAATTTTTGGTGACCGCGGTTGATCAATATAGCCAGCGCTAATCCGATGGCGTCAAAATTCGTATTGATACAACTTTGCACGTATTCATCCATCGCTTGTAACGGTTGCGCAAACACGTCGCGGAAGATTTGTGAGTCGCCTTTCCAGAAATCTATGCAAAACAAGTATTCAAACGTTGCCATGTCGACTAATAATTTTTGTGAACTTCGAAACAGTGCTTCCCAGGGAAGTTTAGAACCCGAAATCGAGTGCGCTATGATTGGCGCAGCCGTTTCTATATTCGCAAGAATATTTGCGCGCTTTCCTAGGGAGAAGTTTGTATGCGCACTTCTTCCATCGTTGGTCGTTGGTATAGAACCGGCGATACCGCTTCCCTGTCCGAGCGATGATAAGAAGTGACTACCGCTGCCACCGCCGCCACCACCACTTGCGCTATTGGCAGACGTTGATGCAGACAATAATGTTGCTGACGAAGAAGAAGCCGAGGCATCGACGTCACCGATGTATTGACCTGTCTTGTTCTTCGACGTAGAACCCGATTCGAGTTTAAGTACGCTAAGCGCAGAAATATAGTTTTGTAACGCTGTCTTCAACACTTTACCCATCGTTTCCACGTATAATGCTCTGATTTCTCGAAAAATATCCGCGCCGTGCACTTGAAGGAAATCCACGAGAGGTTTATACTTTTTCAAGACGTTTGTTTGCAACAGCTGAATGTTCGTTTTCGGCTTCCTCAATGAATGAAACTTCTGGATAAAGAAATCGCGAACTTTTTGAATAGCTTTGATTCGCAGTCGTTCCAACTCGGATTCGATGTCCGTAAACGCCGCGTACGTCGCGTCTTGGCCGCCTCTTCGTTTCACGTCTCTCTTGAATATGAGTTTCTCCGAAAGCGCTTTACAGACTTGTATGTACTCAGTGCCGTCGCCAACTTCCGTGGACAAAACTTTCGCGATTAAATCTGGCGATATCGTCAGCTGTTCTACGTATTCCCCGAGTGCTAATTCAGTCTCTTTGCACTCCAATAATCTTTGTGTGACGTGACTGGACGAGCTTTGCAAGTTTGATATTTCTCCACTGATTTTGCCTAAACTCGTTTGGAAGTTTGATAAAACGTTTTCAATGTGCGCGAGCGTTTCGTCGCAGTCATGAATCTTCTCCTGTAAGAGTACCAAGTTATCGCACTCTTTCGCGTGTTGTTTGATGGATTCGTTTTCGAGTTTGTGCAGTCGATCGTTCGCAATCGAGGCTTTCTCGTTGAGTTCCTCCAAAGAGGCACACTCCAACACATTTTTCACGATTCCGTGTCCGCTGTACTTTGTGATTAAGTCAGAAATCTCCTCCGGAGAGAGGACGTCTCCCATGTCCTCTTCGATGAGGAGGTGTCCTTCGTCTCCTTCACCACCGCGTGAGCTCATTATTATTTGAGCAGTATGTAGAGTGACGAATGAGGAGTGATGAGTGTCTTAATTCTTGTGTGGGAAAAACAAAATGCCAAATTGGTGAAAAATATACTCGTACCACCCAAATTGATAGTTTGATGATAGTTTGCGTGTCGACGACGATGAATTGTTTTAATATATTACACGCTTTAAATCAAATCAGCTACATTCACGGGCATTTCATCGATTTGCGTCGAGTAAAACTGCTCGATGTCTCTCAGCGCCTGCGTGTCTTCCGCTTTCAAGAATGTAATCGCCACGCCTTTTCTGCCGTATCTCCCGGAACGACCGATTCTGTGGATGTAGTTTTCCCGGTTGTTTGGCAAATCGTAGTTTATGACCAAAGAGACCTGTTGGACGTCGATACCTCTGGCCCAAACGTCCGTGGTGATTAATACTCTCGTCGTTCCACCTCTAAACTCCGCCATGATGGCTTCTCTCTCTTTTTGCGGCATGTCGCCATGCATAGACGACACCGTAAAATTATTCTTTCGCATCTTTTCCGTCAACCAATCTACTTTTTTCTTCGTGTTTACAAATATAACCGCCTGCGTGATGGTCAAAGTATCGTACAAATCGCACAGCGTATCAAACTTCCACTCCTCCTTTTCTACCGCGACGAAGAATTGCTTGATACCTTCTAACGTCAACTCATCTCTCTTGACTAAAATTCGAATCGGATCCGTCATGAACTTTGACGTCATGTCTAAAACTTCATTCGGAAGCGTCGCAGATATTAAAACGACTTGCGTCTCCGGCGGGAGGTATCGATATATGTCATATATTTGCTCTTTGAATCCCTTGTTTAACATCTCGTCGGCTTCATCGAGAATCAACGTTTTAATATTCTTCGTTCTCAAGTTGCGTCTTTTAATCATATCGAAGACTCTCCCCGGCGTCCCGGAAACTATGTGCACGCCGTAGTCTAATTTTCGAATGTCTTCGCCTATAGAACGTCCACCAATGCACGCGTGCACTTGAACGTTCATGTAATTCCCGAGCGCCAACGCTGTTTTCTCGGTTTGTACCGCTAATTCTCTCGTCGGGGATAACACCAAAGCTTGCACTTCTCTTTGCGTTATATCGACCATTTGACACAAGGACAAGGAAATCATGCTCGTTTTCCCGGTGCCCGATTGCGCTTGCGCGATGACATCTCTCCCGCTCGTGATTGGCAAAACCGCTCTTTGCTGAATCGCGGATGGTTTTTCGAACCCGTACGCGTACAACCCTCTCAGTAAATCTTCTCTTATCCCCATACCATCGAACGTGGAGGTGATGTTCACCTCTTTCGACGTCTCGAATTTCATTCTTTTGTCTTCGTCGAAGTCGATTTTGTTGTGGTCGCCTCCTCCCATGATGATGATGATGATCGATTATTCTTTCGTTTGAATGCGTTTGTGTGTGGGTGTGAATTGTACTTAGCGTTAAAATACTCCGTGTATATTGATCTGCGGGGTCGTTCTTTGATTGTGAAAGAGAAAGAGCGGAGGACAATGCGCAAAATTCTTTTGACGGCTCGTCGATGGGATCTGATTTTTGACGTTCTTCGTTCGACGATCGCGAAAGACCATAAAAAAAAACAATCGAAAAAAAAGAAAACGGGAGAAGAAAAAAAAGAACAACACACACACACGAAATTTTTATCTCCTCATTATTGAAACACACAGAAGTTATACGACGACGTGAAGTAAAGTAAAGTAAATAAGAATGGGAGTAGAGGGTGCACCGGAAGGGCCGGAAGACCCGATAGCGCAGATCTGCATCACCGTAGGAAAGGTGCGTCGTCTCATACAAAAAAACACGCGCATAGATTTTAAGAGAAGAGAGGTTTTCTTTTTCTTCTCTCTCTCTTTCTCTCTCTCTCGAAATCATCCACCGCCGCCAAAGACAAAAAGTCTCTTCTTGTTCTTATTCTTCTTCTTCTTCTCTCCTGCAGAGTAAAGAATCGCGTGTAATAGTACTCCTTCTGACTGTCTTTCTCTCTTTATTTATATATATATACACACACACACGCACAGGTAGTCGCCTTGGGAACGTCCGTCGTCGCGATGAAGGATGTGTTCAAAGCTGCGAAATGGCACGATTGTTACAAGTGCGGGGGGTGCAAAGAGATGAAGTGTAAACAGTGCAAAGGGTTCGGAAAAGTCGTCGGACAGTTTCCAGAGGATGAATTCGACGATGAAGGGCGTTTTTTAGGCTGGGATAGAAAGATTGAAAAAGGCGACACGTGGCCGTGTAGATTCTGTAGAGGCCGAGGTACTCTTTTATGTACCACGTGCATGGGTAACGGTGGAGAAATATCCCCCGATACGATCGATTGGAGTAAATTCTCTGGAACGAAGCAGCCGTTTCAGCAGTACGCGCGTAGAAACGTTTTCGATAAGTACTACGGTAGCCCAGTCGAGCCGGCATATTTAGAAGTTAAAGAGTACCAACGGTTAGAGAAAATGGATAAGTGGGTGCGACGTAAGGAGAAGTCGAAGAATCCGTTCAATAGGTTTTACGCTAACATGAGAGGAATCGCCGGGGACCAGCACATGGGTAAAGTAAAACCAAAACTCAGAAAGTACGTAGAGCAAGTTCAAGAAAAGCTGCGACGGAAAGACGAAAAGTTTGGCGTGAAAATACACGCCGAAGAGAGCGCGAAAATGACGAATACGACGGATAAGAAGAAGAAGAAGAAGAAGAAGAAAAAGACGACGACGACGACGAATTAACCCGCGAGGAGTTCATCATCGATTGTCTTTTTTAATAATACTCTGTGTAACAAAACTACCACTTTTACTCTCAACAAGAACAACACCTTTCGTCGAAATCTTGTCCCTGTCACCTGTCTCTGACTTGCCAGATCTCTTTTTTCATACAAACCACAAAAAGCGTATCTTTCTCTCTCCTTCCAGCGTCACAAAAGTTTACTACACATCACACACACACGGACACGCAGATTTTAAATCATCAAAACATCAACGATATCGTCAGCACAGTATGTCTCTTTTATCGTTATCTTCATCCCTCGCCGCGACGATACAAAATGGTAATAATAACGATAAGCGAAGACGTGATTCTTCTTCTTCTTCTTCATCGTCATCCTCTTCCTCATCGTTGAAGACGACGACGACGACGACGAGGACGAGGAACAGAAAGATGGACGGTATGAAAGCTAGGTCCAACAATAACACCACCAACAACAATCAGATCGTAGAAGATAAGTTGAAACCAGATTGGGCCGGAGATGATATCTTATCCAAAGCCGTCGATGCCGCGATTTCCAACAAATTTCTTTACGAAGTTATCATGAAACCAATGGCGAGGAAAACGCTGATTGATACCGCGGAAAAGAACGGCATCAAGTGGAGAGAAGTCGCGGAAGAGTTACAAAAGGACGAACGCTTGCAAGCAAAATTTAATGAGATTGAAATCAGCTCGATGGAATATCCAGAATATTATTTAAAACCATTCCACGCTTACACGGAAGGGAACTTGTGTTGGTTGGCGGCCTGCGAAGCCGAGTCGGCGACGTACTCGATGGCATTGAGAGTGTATCCGAAAGAACGCATCACCGCTATGGAAGCGCAACAACGATTGCGGGATTCGTACACGACAACTTTGCGAGATCATCGCGAAAAATACAATGCCACCAATGTCGAACCGGAGGTTATTGTCGATATTGGTTGCTCCGTGGGTATGAGCACGAGGTATATTTCGAGACAGTTTCCGTCGGCTAAAACAATCGGCATGGATTTGTCTCCGCACATGCTCGCCGTTGCCTCGTTACGAGATGAACAAGAAACCGATTCAAGTCAAAGGGTGTGGGTTCACGGCAAAGGCGAAGACACAAAGATGGCTGACAATTCCGTCGATGTCGTTTCGTTAGCATTTGTGATTCACGAGTGTCCGGAAACGGCGACGGATGCTTTGATGAAGGAAGCGTTTCGCATCTTGCGTCCGGGTGGTACGTTCATTATGACGGATAACAACCCGCAATCTGCGGTAATTCAAAAGCTTCCACCAGCCTTATTCACGTTGATGAAATCCACGGAGCCGCACTCGAACGAGTATTACACCATAAATGTCGTGAACATGCTGAAAGCGAACGGGTTCGAGCACGCGCATCAAGAACAAACGGACCCGAGACATAGAACGGTGTTAGCATCCAAGCCGCTGTAAATTTTATCATTACATTATACAAACTATATTACGAGGTTCTCTACGCCTTTACCAAGCGCTTTGCTATCGTTATCACTATCGCTACCACTACTGATACTATCATTATCATTACTACCAAATTCCTTTTCTCCCCCTTTTTCTTCTTCTTCTTCTTCTTCTTCCTCT
>JACLAB010011073.1_pt1:0-5000 | contig 11907 bp, 7 predicted proteins | sample 8027921 | NCBI WGS metagenome assembly JACLAB01 (sample SAMN15725117, study PRJNA655200) | protist metagenome | isolation source: fluorescence activated cell sorting (FACS) single amplified genomes of... | place: USA: West Boothbay Harbor, Gulf of Maine | collected 2000-07-19
AGAAGTACACGTGGGCGGTGATCGACGGCCGCCGCGAGAAGGTTGGCAACTACCGCGTCGAGCCCCCCGGGTTGTTCCGCGGACGCGGCGAGCACCCCAAGATGGGCCGCGTCAAGAAGCGCATCATGCCCGAGGACATCATCATCAACATCGGCAAGGGCGCGCCCGTCCCCCCTCCCTTGCCCGGGCACAAGTGGAAGGACGTGATCCACAACGACGAGGTCACGTGGCTGTGCGGCTGGAACGACACCATCAACACCAAGGACTGGAAGTACGTGCAGTTTGGCGCGACGTCGTCCATCAAAGCCGAGAGCGACATCAACAAGTACGAGAAGGCGCGCAAGCTCAAGACGGCGGTGGACGCGATCCGCCGCGACTACTTCAAGAAGATGAAGTCTGGGTCCGTGATCGAGCAGCAGCTCGCGGTCACCACCTACCTCGTGGACAAGCTCGCGCTGCGTGCGGGCGGGGAGAAGGACGAGGACCTCGCCGACACCGTCGGCGTGTGCACGCTGCGCGCCGGGCACCTGGATTTCCTCCCCCCGAACACGCTCAAGCTGGATTTCCTGGGTAAGGACTCCATCCGCTACCTGCAGGAGCACGAGGTGGACCCGCTGGTGTACGCCGCGCTGCAGAAGTTCTGCAAGGGCAAGTCCCCGGAGAGCGACATCTTCGACCAGATCGACCCGGGCAAGGTGAACAAGCACCTGCAGAGCCTCATGCCGGGGCTCACCATCAAGGTGTTCCGCACCTACAACGCGTCGTACACGCTGAACAAGCTGCTCAAGGAGACGACGCCGACGGACAAAAACGCGACGGTGGCGGCGAAGAAGGCGGCGTACGACGTGGCGAACAAGGAGGTGGCGGTGCTGTGCAACCACCAGAAGGGCGTGAGCAAGGCGCACGACGCGCAGATGGAGAAGCTCCAGGAGAAGAAGAAGGCGATGGAGAAGGAGATCTCGGCGCTGCGCAAGGAGAAGGACGACAAGAACAAGAAGAAGATTGCGACGCTGCGGGAGCGGCACGCGAAGCTCGAGCTGCAGATGAAGGTCAAGGACGAGCTCAAGACGGTGTCCCTCGGGACGTCCAAGATCAACTACCTCGACCCGCGGATCACCGTCGCGTGGTGCAAGCAACACGAAGTGCCCCCGCCGACGGTGTACACGCGAGCGCTCGTCGAGAAATTCACCTGGGCGATGGAGGTGGAGCCGACGTTCGACTTTTGAAAAAAAAACACGCCAACGCGTCCGGAGCGAGAGGAGAGCGTCGGTTCGTCGCGACGGCGATTATTAATGCTCATCACGAATAACGAAATCTCATTCACTTCGAGCGCGGTCGGAGTGGCACGCGTGACACGCGCGCATCGACCGAACGCGTCGCGCGTCGCGCGCGCGGGGAGGCGACGGAACGCCGTCGTCGTCGGGATCGCGCCTTCGAAAAAACTCGAAGTCGGCGCGACCCGTCACTCGCCTCCTCCGCGCGCGCGCGCGCGACGTCTCGTAACTCCTTCTCTCCTTCTCTCTACGCCGAGGGCGCCGGCAGCGTCTTGGCGCGCATCTCCGGGGGGATGCGCAGCGCTTCCGCGAACGCGGACCCGGGCGCGCCTTCCCCCGCGCTCTCGAACCGCCTGAAGATCTGCACCAGCTCGGCGGCGTGCACGGCGCCCGACACGACAACCTTCCCGCCGATGACAAAGTTGGGGATGGAGTGGATGCCCATCTCTTGGAGCATGTCCTGCGCGTCGCCAATCTCCTCTAAACCCTCGTCGGACTCCAGGAACCGCATGGCCTCGTCGCGGTCGACGCCCGCCGCGGCGGCGGCGTCGCACAGCATCTCCGCGTCGTTCAGCTTCTTGCCGTCCACGAAGTGCCTGTGGTTGAGGTCGTTGTACACCGCCTCCGCCACCTCGCACCCCCGGTTCTTGGTGATCCACTGGATCAGCCGGTGGCTCTTGAGGGTCGAGCTGGCGAGGCGGTCGAGGTTAAACTTCTCGATCCCCACCTCCTGCCCGCGCTCCTTCAGCCTGTGCCGGTGCTTCTGCGCCGCGAACGCGGCTTTGCCCCCCCACTTGCGCTCCAAGCGCACGCGGTTGGTCTCGCAGAAGCTCTCGTCCGTGTCGTACGCCGGTTCCAGGAAAAACGGCACGCGCAGCACGGAGAAGCGCACCGGGTTCGTCGGGTCCATCGGGTCGGACATCACCTCGTTCATCGCGTTCTGGAGGTGGCGCTTCCCGATGAACCCGTTGGGTCACATGGTGTCGCTGATGAGCTCCACGGTCACCAGCTGGTGGCGCGCGGCAGCCGACGCGGGCGAGCTGGACCAGCGCCTGCGCGGCGCCGGGAAAGCCGCCGGCGGCGTCGTCGTCGTCGTGGTCGCGTTTGTCACGAGGATCGACGAGACAGGGAGAGAGGCGCGGGAAAGGTGTCGCGCGGGGTCGTGCGTCGCCGCGGTCGCGCGCGCCAGGAGCGCGCCGACCGCGGTCGAGGCGCGACGCATCGTCTAGGGCTAGCTGCGCGCTCCGCGCTTACTTCTTCTCCACGGGCAGGTCCACGTTCAGATGGGTGTGTCCGGGAGGCAGCGCAAACCCATCCACAGCTTCCGAAAAACGGACCACGACTTTGTCCGGACTAATCTCGGCACCGGGTACCGCACAGACAGTCTTGATGATCGCCTTGGCGACCTCCTTGCGAATCTCGGGCGTGCGGCACGCTTTCGGCAGCCAAGCGACGTGAATGAAGGGCATCGGTTTGCAGGTGCGCCAGTGTTGTGGCTCTGGTTCATCAGCATCAGGTTTCTACCTATGTTATCTGCTGACTTGGACCGTCTCGACAGCCGCAGAAATCGGGCGGCGGCGGAGGAGGCGGACATAAATCAGAGGCGCGCCGCCGACCTCGACTTCGTCGTGGGGGCCCGACGTCTCGCGCCGCCGCCCGGCTCGTCGAGAGGGCGGTTCCGTTCCCGGAGCCGTCTGGACGAAGGGTAAGACGATGAAGGTGAAGACCATCTCCCGCATAGAGGAGGACTGGACGCGCGAGACCAAGTCCGACATCCTGAAGGTGCATCGCAATCTGGACCCCGCCCTGCACCCCATGCATCGCGCGAAGGAAGCCAAGCGCGCTTTGAATGCGACGAAACTCGACAAAGTCTTCGCGAAGCCCTTCATCGGCGCGCTCGAGGGCCACAGCGACGGCGTGATGTGCCTGGCGAAATCTCCCACGCAGCTCTCCGTCGCCGCGTCCGGGGCGGCGGACGGTGAGATTCGGCTGTGGGACGTGCCCTCGCGTCGCGCGCTCCGGCTGCTGATGGGCCACCAGGGCGCGGTGCGCGGCATCTCCGTCACGCACGACGGCAAGCGGTGCGTGTCCTGCGGCGACGACGCCACGGTTCGCGTCTGGCGCATGCCCCAGGCGGGCCTGGGCGAGATGTTCTCCTCGGGGGGCGCGGCCGTGCCCACGAAAGAGGCGACGCTGGTGTGCCACTCCAAGTCCGGGGGCGGGTTCCGCGACGTGGATTGCCACTGGGCGAAGGACGCGCACGCCACCGCCGGGAGCGCGGTGGAGCTGTGGAACGCCGAGCGCTCCGAGCCCACGGACACGTTCAGCTGGGGCGTCGACACCGTGCTGAGCGTGCGTTTCAACCCGGTCGAGCCCGACGTCTTCGCGTCGTGCGGCTCGGACCGATCCATCGCGCTGTACGACGTGCGCACGCAGACGCCGATTCGGAAACTGGTGATGCAGAACAAGTGCACGAAGCTGGCGTGGAACCCGATGGAGGCGTTCAACTTCACGGTCGCCAACGAGGACACGAACCTGTACTCGTACGACATGCGGAAGCTCACCGTCGCGACCTGCGTGCACCGGGACTTCGTCAGCGCCGTGCTGGACGTGGACTACTCGCCCACCGGGCGCGAATTCGTCGCCGGGTCGTACGACCGCACCGTGCGCATCTTCGACTACAACGGCGGGCACTCCAGGGACGTGTACCACGCGAAGCGCATGCAGAGGGTGTTCTGCACGCGCTTCTCCATGGACGGGACGTACGTGTTAACGGGCTCGGACGACATGAACGTGCGGTGCTGGAAAGCCGAAGCCTCGGCGCAGCTCGGGACGCTGCTGCCGCGCGAGAAGCGGAAGAAACAGTACCAAGCCGCGCTTAAGGAACGGTTCAAGCACGTGCCGGAGATCAAGCGCATCGCGCGCAACCACCACGTGCCCAAGGCGATCCACAAGGCGCAGAAGCTGCGCCGCGTGATGACGGACAGCGAGACGAGGAAAAAGAAGCGGCGCGTCGAGCACAGCGCGCCGGGCGCGGAGAAGAAGGAATTCAAGCCGGCGCGCAAAGAGAGGATCGTCGCCGAGGTGGAATAAAAAACACTGTATGTGACGTCTCGTCCGAAGAAGACCGTGAACACTGGCGACGCGCGTAAAGCGTCCGTCTCGTCAAAGAAAATATCGACGCGCCCTTTGAAAGTCTCCCCCCGACCCACACGAACGAGTCCTCTCCTGTCGCGTCAGCCTCGTTTCAGGTTATCGAGTCGCGCCTGCAGGTCGTCGTCTATGCCCGAGCTCCCCCCCGCGCCCTCCGCGCCCTCCGCGACGAGCACGGGCGCGACCTCCTCGCGAGGCGCCGCGACGGGCGCCACCTTGGCTGCTGTGCGCGGCGCGTCCACGAGCGCGGCGTCCATCCCCACTCCCAGCTCGTCCAGCACCTGCGCGACGAGCTCCTCGGACTCCTCCTCCTCGCCGTCCGCGGCCATCGCGTCGTCGATGGCGTCGCCCATCACCTCCGTGGTGTTCTCCATCTTCTCGTTCTCGCGCTCAAACTCGCGCATGATGTTGTTCAGGCTCGGCAAATTGAGCTGCTTGTTCATCGACGACATCGCGCGCGTCACGCCGCGCATCGCGTCCGCCATGGCCTGCGTGGACTTGAGCGTCTGCATCCGCAGGCTCACGCCCTGCAGCTGCGACTTGAGCCCGTAGAACTTGGTGATGGAGTGCCTC
>JACLAB010002215.1_pt1 | contig 11905 bp, 5 predicted proteins | sample 8027921 | NCBI WGS metagenome assembly JACLAB01 (sample SAMN15725117, study PRJNA655200) | protist metagenome | isolation source: fluorescence activated cell sorting (FACS) single amplified genomes of... | place: USA: West Boothbay Harbor, Gulf of Maine | collected 2000-07-19
CGATAATAAACATAGCTATGATGATAATAACGCGTCATCTGTTCAGAAGTGGTTGCGATTAGAAAACTGGATGCTCGTCGCCAACGAGGAAGAAGAGGAAAGATTGAAACAACACGAGAAGCGCGTTTTGGCGTACACGAATCTCGGCGACGGCAAAGTTGATACTCCTGATTATCAGTCGTATTACGAGACAAAATACGATAAGAATCAAGAATTAGAAACATTTCCGAAGCGAGCGGTAAAAATTCCTCCAATTTTAAGAGACGCGAAAGAAGAAGAAGAAGAATATGCGCTCTCCACGTTTGAGCACGTGCGAGAAGAATTTTGGGGCGTCAACGAAAGAACTCGACATAAGCTGGAGTCTGCGGATGTCCTGGTTGGTTTACATTCTGACCAAGCCACCGAAAGCATCGTCGACGCCGCTCTCGAACTGAACAAATCCTTCGCCGTAGTCCCTTGCTGCGTCTTCCCGACCATGTTTCCAGGAAGACTCACCGAAGACGGCGGGACGGTCACGACGCAAAAGGAGTTTGTCGATTACTTACTCCGCAAAGATAAGGATATCAAAGTTACGTTTTTACCTTTCAAAGGCCGAAATGCCGTCGTGTATAAGATCTAAATAAAGCTACGTGTACTAATACTAAGTTCTAAAATTCTCTCTAAGTATCTAACAACCTTCTTCTCTCAAACTCCTCTCGGGTTCGCTTGACTCGCACTCTTCAACCCTTTCTTCACGCGCGCACACACCCCGTGTATGCACCTCAAATCTTCCGCTATATTTCGTAAACTCTCGTCCGCTTCGGCGAGTTTTTCCTTCGAGTCTGCCATGTTCTCTTTCGATTTATGCGTAAACAGGTCGAGTTTTTTACTCGCGTTTTGCAACTTTTGGACGGCTTCTTTTTGCGTTCTCGCCATGGACTCGATTTCTTCCCGCGAGATGAAGTCTGTGGAGAGCGTTTCCGTGAACGAAGAAGAAATAGAAGACTTCTCCTCCTCCGTCGTCGTCATGAAAAGCTCTTTCGCGCGCTTTCTCTTTCGTGGTGTCAGTGTGTGTCAGTGTAACTGTCTATATTATAGCAGTGTGGACTAATTATGTTGGAACAACTTCCACACAAATTCTCTCGTCTTTTACGCGCAAAAGTGCTTCAAAAGAATAAACAAAAATGGGGGTCAAAGACATCATCGACAGAGAGTTCACGCACGCGTCGCCGGAAGTGCGAAGAGCGAACGTGGAGTTACTGCGCTCGGCGGCCATCTTTTTCGGGTCCGTGGTGTTAATGAGAGCTTTTGGAGAGTTGATGGCGATTTAGAAGAGAGAGAGCGGAGAGAGAACAAGGATCGCGTTCGCGTGTGAAATCGATGTTTCGATTGACGCGCATCAAAATACTAGTAGAATATAAAATAGTCGAGAGATAAAATCGAGAAGAGAGGGATTGAGTGTAAACTCTGTTGTTAGTAGTATGTATTAGGTATCATCATCATCACCGTCTACGTGTGTTTGCGTCGTGCATCTATTTCTCTCACAATTTCGGAAGCTATTTACTCGTATTCCCTAAAGCAGAAGAGTGCTTTGCTCTCAAAAAAATTCTATCATTCATCAGAGGACGAAGCGTAATCAACGAGCGGCACGCACTTGTTGCCTTCCTTCGCTTGTTCAAATGCCGACGACGGAGGCTTCATCTTCTGTACGCGAACGAGTTTCACTTTCTTCCTCGCGAGGACGCCTCCTTTTCGTAATCGTTTCTCGGCGCCGTCGTCGCCGCCCGTCGCCTCGTCGACGCCGTCGCCTCTTCTCCCACCACCAACCTCCTCCATCATCACCGCTCGTCTTTTCTGCTCCACGAACGACTGCTGCTCCTCAATCTCTCTCCTTTTCTTACTCACGGTCCCGCCTAAATTTCTCGGACACTCTCTCGTCTCGTGGTTTTCCGTGCATATTTTACACCTGGAAACGTTCGGACATCTCGACGAAGAGTGTCCGCCTTTCTGACCGCATCGTTTACACACCGAGCGATACTTTTGCTGCTTCTTCTTTTGATGATGCGCGTTGTTGTTGTTGTTGCTATAATTATTATCGTTATCACAGTTTCTCTCCACGTGTCCTTTCTGCCCGCACTTCCCGCATATCCGAGGTTTCGAACAATCCTTCGCCTGGTGCCCGAGTTTGTTACACCGGTGGCACGGTCCTTCGTAGGATAAAGGTTTCTCCACCATAATACTATTCGCATACGTACTCATAGTAGCACCAGCAGCAGCAGTAGTAGTACGAGTCGTAGGCACGCGATTGGAGTACCTCGACGGTTTCGACATTATTATTAAGTATGCGCGCAAAAACTGTGCAACGTGTGAGGGGTGGATGACTGCTTAAAGGAGTTGAACGACGAACCTTTTTTTTATCCTCCCAAATAATGAAAGTGTTTTAAGAAAAAAACACATCACAGAAAACCACGCTCAAAACAAAAATATGCTCGATATAAACTTACTGAGACCGGAGAAAGGCGGCGACCCGGTGCGTTTTGTTGCGACCACTTTTATATACCTCTTTCGCTGCTCGTTGTTTTTGTCGATGTTTTTCTTTGTTCTTCGTCGTTCCGTCGTCGTTTACGTCGTGCGATGATGATTGGAGACGATTTTTGATGAAAAAGCGCCGACATGGATTTTTATTCATCTCGTTTTTATTAGCTCTCTCTCTTTCTGATATCAAGGACTGACGAGTATTAATAATATTCACTTCTTCTGTGCGCGCGAAATATTACTGAATCTAAACAGGATGTCGTGAAAGAGTCGCAAAAACGTCGGTACAAGTCCGTGGAAATTGTCGACCAGTGCATCGAAAAAGACGCGCAATGGCGCTCGGTACGATTCGATCTCGATAAGCTGAATGCGGATTTTAACAAAGCAAACAAAGCGGTGGCGTTGAAGATGAAAGCAGGGGAGAAGGAAGAGGCGGAAAAGTTGATGCCAGAAGTGAAGCGAGTGGACCAGCTTAGAAAAGACACCGTGGAGCTGGAGAAGACTTTGGAACAGGAAACGAACGAGTTGTTGTTGAAGATTGGGAATATCGTCCACGACTCGGTGCCGGTGAATAACGACGAGGAATTTAACACGGTGCATGCGACGTGGGGGGAAAGAAGAATGGAAGAGGATTTACCGAATCACGTAGATTTGGTTGGAATGTTGGATATTGCAGATTTGGAGAAAGGCGCAGACGTGGCTGGAGGGAGAGGGTATTATTTGAAAGGCGCCGGGGTGTTGTTGAACCAAGCGATGATTAACTACGCGTTGTCGTTTTTGGCGGCGAGAGGGCATTCTCCGCTAGCGACGCCATTTTTTATGAGAAAAGACAGAATGGCAGAGTGCGCGCAATTAGCCGATTTCGACGAGCAGTTGTACAAAGTGACCGGAGAAGGTGACGATAAGTATTTAATCGCTACTAGCGAACAAACGTGCTGCTCGTATTTAAGAAAGTTATGGTTGAACGAGAAGGATTTACCCATTCGTTTGTCTGGGTATTCCACGTGTTTTAGAAAAGAGGTTGGGAGTCACGGGAGAGATACGCTCGGTATCTTTCGCGTGCATCAGTTCGAGAAGGTTGAACAATTCGTAGCCGTGACGCCGGAAGGCAACGCTTCGTGGGAAGAAATGGACAGATTGATTGGAAACGCAGAGGCTTTTTACCAATCTTTGAACATTCCGTATAACGTTGTGAACATAGTTTCCGGCGAGTTAAACGACGCCGCGGCGAAAAAGTACGATTTAGAAGCGTGGTTTCCGTCCTCTAGAACTCACCGAGAGTTGGTGTCTTGCTCGAACTGTACAGATTACCAATCCAGACGATTGGAAATTCGTTACGGCGCTCCGCAGAAAGGCCCGGAAAAGACCAAGTCATACGTGCACTTGTTGAATTCGACGTTAACTGCTACGGAGAGATCATTGTGTTGCTTGTTGGAGAACTGGCAAACCCCAGACGGGTTGGTGGTACCTCCCGCGTTGCGCCCTTGGATGTGCGGCATCGAGTTCATTCCGTTCGTGAGCAAGTTAGACAAGAAGAAACGTTTGGTAGCGGTTTCACCGGCGCCGGCACCGTTGTTTGGTGGAGTGAATGGTGCGGATTCCGCGAATTCTTTGAGCGTTTTTGTCAACGCTGGCGATTGTGCCGGGTCCATGGCTTTGGAATCGATTCTATCAAAGCTTCCGGACACCGCGGCGACGAAAAAATCCATCGCCGTGGACGTCACGGAGGAAGAGAAAGGATTGTTTCCAGACCCAGAAAACATCGTTGGTCCGGCTATGATCGCAGACGGTGATTTTGTGTTGACGTCAGCTACGGCTATTGCAAGATATCTCGCGAAGATGACGCAAGCGTCCAGTCTCGCGTTGTTACCAACCGCCGCGAAGGACAACGCCAAGTGCGAAGCTCTTATTGAGTTGTTCCATCACGCCAACGTCGACGAGGTTGTCACGAGAGTCGAAAAAGCGTTGGAAGGCGCGAACGATTACGTGTGTGGAAGTACGTTTACGATTGCCGACGCTCTTTTAGCGGCTAAACTGAAAACGGCCAAGGCGTCGGTATCGGCAAAAGCGGCGCAGTGGATGACGCTTTCGTTGTAAACGACGTTCGAAACACAATAAATATCATTTAATGAATTGAATTGCAAACTATTACTACTACTACTACCACTACCGCACTATATCACTATCACTATCATACTCCATCGAAATATACCTGCGTATTTTTCTCAATCTATCTATCTATCTCTTGCTAGAAACTTCCTCCTGCGTTGAACACATTACACTTGCGCTGGACCTTCGACGTTTTTATGTTTCACCAGCTCCTCCGCGAATTCTTTAAACTCCTCGCTATGCTTAACCATGCACTGGTGCAACGCCACGAACCTGTCCGCACAATCGCTCGCTCTCGTCGCTTCGTCTGCTTTCATAAAACACGTCAACGCCATGTCGAACTCTTCTCCGCACGACGTATCTCTCAATGGTTTCACGCAAGGACATTCTAAAGCGTGTTTTATTCTTTCATCCACGGAGGGGAGATGCGCTCCTTTTTCGATGGCTTCCGCCATGCCTTCGAGTGCAGCAGCGGTAGAAGGACTAGAAGAGGGAGACGCGCTCGATGTCTCGTCTTTATCGCTCTCGCTGGCGTTCCTTCGAGAAGACATGTTTAAGATGTCGTCGAGTGGTTTCGTTCTTCAAAAAGTGTGGGGACTTTGCAGGAAGCTCGAACCCTCTCGCATTTGCGTCACACTCAAAACAAAAAGTGTTTGAGCGATCAATCACACTCGCGCTTCCCCGAAGAAAGCACAAAAGAAGAAGGAGAAGAAGAAGAAGAGAAAGATAAAGATGCAGTGCCTCAAGTACAAGTTCGAAAGAAGAAGGATGATGATAAGGAAGAAGAGTGAAGCGCGGATGAAGATGAAAGTGCATCTTTTCTATATCTAGGTGATTTCTTCCTCTGCCTCACACGCGATGGCACCATTATCAACTTCCTCCTCCTCCTCCTCCTCCTCTTCCTCTCGAAGACCACCGCCGCGTCTGACGACATTTTTGCGAGCGCGGTGTGGAGGCAAAAGTGGCGATGGAAGCGATGATAGTGTCGATAGATATTGGTACGTGAGCGATGTGGATGAAGCGTTCGTGGCTCGTGCAAAGCAAATAGGGAGCGCGACGACAAAGACATCATCACCATCCTCGTCCTTTCGGCAAACCGCGAAGAAAGCGACCAAGAACAGAGATTTGGCACTTTTGAAGTTATCTGATGTAGCTTTGAAAACTTCGTCTTCTTCTTTGGAGGATTTTGACGAGGAGACGAGGCTCGCGCTCGATTTAGTCGCGGACGCGTCGATACAGTTGTTGCGTTTGGAGAATGACTTGATTTCGCCGGATGAACTTTTAGAAGCGCCGGCAGATTTATATGCAGCGGTGGCAACGAATTGCGATTTAGATTGGAAGTTGGAGGCAGATTTAGAAGATGTCGTTGATTATTCGAACGCGCCGGAATTGGAGAGAAAGAAAGTGCAAGGGAAAAGGAGGGGAAACGAGAGAGAAGCTTTCGGTTTTGTGAAAGCGAGACTAGGGGGCGTGTTGAGCGAAACCGGTGAAGCCGCGCAGCGATGGAAAGATTTTTGGCAAAGCGCAAACGCACTAAGAAGAGTAGGAAGCACGAGTAGTACTGGTGGCGATTTGAATGGCACGTCGATGGGAGTAGGGGGAAAAAAAGAGACGTATTACGGGGAGGATATGTTTTTCGTGCCACCGAGATTTTACGAAGCGAATGACTTTGACAGCAGTAATCAACACTGCGACCAAATATCCAGTGGCTTAGAATCTACAATTTTATCGAATATGACGCGCGGTTTAGATAGCGCGAATGCGTTCGCATCTTTAGAGCTAGAACGGTCGAGGACTCCTTCGTTCCACGAGCTGGACGCATTAGGTACTGAGAGCGAGGTGTCAACTTCTCTTCAAGCCGGCTCTGGCTCAATTCTATCTTGGCTTCGCGAACAATGCGAAATATTTAGAGAAAACAATCAGAATTCAGATGCATTTGCAGGTTGGACGGATATTTGCGGAAATATCTGTCGCGTGTGCTTGAACACTTCGAGCAGCGACGACCAGGTTGCATCTGAGTTGTTCGATTTACTCGGTGACGGTGGATTTGATCTCGTCGCGAGCGTTTGCGAAAGACGAGGTCAACTTGCGGATGCCATCAGACGACGGCTGCAAGCTTTAAAAGAAGTGTTTGATCCAGAAGAATCTGCCCAGGATGATTATGCGAAAAGTAAATCTGCCGTCTCCGTTCGATCAACGACGGACGTCGCGATGGAGAAAATCCGAAAGAAAGAAGAACGGAGGAATAAACGACGCGCTGCTGGTGGTCATGGAGAATATTTGTTAGAATGGTTTACGAACGATTCTGGACTTGGTTATGGCGCTTTCTGCGACGATTCGTTACCGCTACCGAACAGAAACGAAGCCGCGCCGGGAAGTGTGGATGACATTCTGAACAGTTTGCGCGGACTAGGTCTCGGAACAGACGGCGGAAAAAAAGCTCTGCCGCCGGGAACGACTCGTAAAGTCTTGGAAGGTTACGAAGAAATTTACGTACCTGCGCGTATCCCTGACGCCGTGGCAGACGGTGAATTACAAGTTTCTGTGTCTTATCTCCCGGCTTGGGCTCAAACTGCGTTCAAAGGTATTCAGACATTTAATCGTATTCAGTCCAAAATTTTTGAGTGCGCGTATACGTCGAACGAGAACGTTCTTGTATGCGCACCTACTGGTGCAGGAAAGACGAATATTGCTATGCTATGCGCGATGCAAGAAATAGCTAAACATTTTGACGAAGAGAATAATTGCTTGCACGAACACGACGATTTCAAGATTGTTTACGTGGCGCCGATGAAGGCATTGGCGGCTGAAGTCACGCGGACGTTTCAGAAGCGACTCGACGAATTGGGGATGGTGTGTCGAGAACTAACTGGCGATACGCAGCTCTCCAAGAGAGAATTAGAAGAAACGCACGTTATTGTTACGACGCCAGAGAAATGGGACGTCATCACGCGAAAAGGTGGTGAAGTTTCCGTAGCCTCCACTCTCAGACTCCTTATTATCGATGAAGTGCACTTATTGAACGACGAGCGAGGACCGGTCATTGAAACTCTAGTGGCGCGAACGCGTCGTCAAGTCGAGCAAACGCAATCAATGATTCGAATTGTCGGTTTGTCGGCAACTTTGCCCAATCCGAGAGATGTTGCGCGGTTTTTAGGTGTCACCGAAGGTAAAGGCTTGTTCGTATTTGACCAATCGTACAGACCGATTCCGCTCACACAAGTTTTCATTGGCGTTTCAGAGACAAACGCAATGAAACGTCAGCATGTGACTATTCGAATAGCTTTTAAGAAAGCGTGCGAGGCACTTCGTAAGGGTAAACAGGCGATGGTCTTTGTGCATTCAAGAAAGGATACGGTAAAAACAGCGCGACAGTTGGCTGAAATAGCGGGAGAAGAAGGCGAACTCGAGTTGTTTGAGAACGACACACACGAGGAGAAATCGATATTCGCTAGAGAAGTGTCGCGATCAAGAAACCAAGAGATGAAAGAATTATTCTTTAAAGGTTTTGGCTGTCACAACGCTGGGATGCTTCGAAAAGATCGGACGTTAGTGGAGCAAATGTTTGCCGCCGGTGTGATCAAAGTATTAGTATGTACGGCAACTTTAGCATGGGGGGTAAACTTACCGGCCCATCAAGTCATCATCAAGGGAACGCAGCTCTACGACGCGAGTGCGGGAGGTTTTAAGGACCTTGGTGTTCTAGATGTACAGCAAATTTTCGGCAGAGCAGGTCGGCCGGGTTTCGATACCAGTGGTGAGGGTGTCATTATCACCGAACATAAGAAGCTCACGAAATATGTTGCAATGTTGACGCACTCCACTCCGATTGAGTCGCAATTCATCGAGTGTTTGGCGGATAATTTGAACGCCGAAATTGTGTTAGGAACCGTAACGAATGTCCGCGAAGGCGCGCAGTGGTTGAGTTACTCTTACTTACACACGAGAATGGAGCAAAATCCACTCGGATATGCTTTGACATGGGATGAAGTTCGCTTGGATCCCGGGCTCATCGAGCATCGGAGAAACTTGATTAAAACAGCAGCGAGAAAGCTACACAAGGCTAAGATGATTCGCTTCGACGAACAATCAGGCCAACTGTATCAAACCGAAGCTGGACGCATCGCGTCGCACTTCTACATCAAAGTTACTTCCATGGAATTGTTCGAAGAGATGATGAATCGACACATGTCCTTGCCAGAAGTGTTGCACGTAATCTCGCACTCCTCTGAGTTTGAAAATATCGCGCCGAGAGAAGATGAAATGCCAGAACTCGAGGCACTTCGAAGAAACCGTCGTTCCGCCTGTCCGATTGAGATTAAAGGTGACATGAGCGATAAAATTGCCAAGGTTAATTTACTCTTGCAAGTATACGTATCTCGGAAGCGATTAGAATCGTTTTCATTAGTTGCAGATTCAAGTTACATTTCTCAAAATGCCAGCAGAATATGTCGCGCTTTGTTCGAGCTCATGCTTAAGCGTGGATGGCCATCGCTGGCAGAAACACTGTTAACGCTTTCAAAAGCGGTAGATCGAAGATTATGGCCACACCACTCACCATTACGTCAGTTCGAAAATACTCTGAAGCCAGAGACAATCTATAAGCTGGAAGAGAAGGATGCCACCGTCGATCGCTTGATCGATATGAGTGCAAAGGAAGTTGGTGATTTACTGCGACTCAATGCTGTCGTTGGAGCGCAAGTGAAACGCTGCGTCGAACAACTCCCTCACGTCAATCTTGAAGCTTTAGTTCGGCCGATCACGCGCTCTGTGCTTCGAGTTTCCGCAACCCTTACGCCTGAGTTCATGTGGAGAGATGAAGTTCACGGGCAAGCGCAACAATGGTTGATTTGGGTGGAGGATCCCGTGAATGAGCACATCTATCACACGGAGACTTTCACTTTGAGCAAAAAGCAATACAAAGAAGGTAGAATGACGTTGGCGTTTACGATTCCAATTTTTGATCCACGACCGCCCCAATACTTCTTAAGGGCAACGCATTTGTATTGGTTAGGATGCGAATCGTTCTTAGAACTCGATTTAGAGGACATTGTTTTACCGACGGAACCGCCGCCGAATACTGAGCTACTCGATTTGGAACCGCTTCCAAGATCCGCGCTCAATAATCCGACGTATGAGTCCCTCTATGAAAAGAAGTTTACACATTTCAACGCGATTCAAACGCAAGCGTTTCACACGTTGTACCATACGAACCACAACGTTCTTTTGGGAGCACCTACGGGTTCGGGGAAAACGATATCATCGGAACTTACAATTCTAAAAATGTTTCGAGATGAACCGCCAGGGAGTAAGGTTGTCTACATCGCGCCTTTGAAAGCACTCGTTCGCGAGCGCGTGGATGATTGGAAGAAGTATTTCTGTCCAACTGTGAATAAGAAGATGGTAGAACTTACTGGCGATTATACACCGGATTTGCGTGCGTTACTACGTGCGGATATCATCGTCGCAACTCCAGAAAAATGGGACGGTATTTCTCGAAATTGGCAGTCCCGCTCTTACGTTAGCAAAGTCAAACTCGTCATTATTGACGAGATTCATCTTTTAGGTGCCGATCGCGGACCAATTTTGGAAGCTATCGTTTCTAGAATGAATTATATTTCCGCGCGAACAAAATCGAAAATTCGCATCGTCGGATTATCGACCGCTTTGGCAAACGCAAGAGATTTAGGGGACTGGCTTGGTATCGAGAACGATAAAGGTTTGTTCAATTTCCGTCCATCTGTTCGTCCAGTGCCACTCGAATGTCACATTCAAGGTTTTCCAGGGAAGTTTTATTGTCCTCGCATGCTTTCTATGAATAAACCCACCTACGCGGCGATTCGAACGCACTCGCCTCTGAAACCGGCGTTGGTATTTGTCTCCTCGAGAAGACAAACGAGATTGACGGCGCTCGATTTAATTGCCTACGCAGCTGCTGACGAAAATCCAGATGCTTTTGTGCACTGCAACAGTCAAGAACTGGAGCAAAGAATCGCGAAGATTCAAGATCCAGCTTTGAAGCATACGTTGCAATTCGGTATTGGTTTACACCACGCGGGTCTTTCCCCGGAAGATCGCGGCGTCGCGGAGCAGTTATTTGCAGAATGTAAAATTCAAGTGTTGGTGTCGACATCTACTCTAGCTTGGGGCGTGAACTTACCAGCGCATTTGGTTGTTATTAAAGGAACTGAGTTTTACGACGGGAAAACAAAACGTTACCAAGACTTTCCCATCACCGATGTGTTGCAGATGATGGGGAGAGCTGGGCGTCCGCAGTTTGATAAAAGCGGCTGTTGCGTCGTTCTCGTACACGAACCGAAGAAGAATTTTTACAAAAAGTTCTTGTACGAACCATTTCCAGTGGAATCAAGCTTTAATGAATGTTTAGAAGATCACTTCAACGCCGAGGTCGTTGGTGGAGCTATAAAATCGAAGCAAGACGCCGTGGATTACCTAACGTGGACGTATTTCTTCCGTCGCGCCATGAAAAATCCAACCTATTACAACCTCGAAGATACGAATCACGAAACCGTGAACTCATACCTATCAGAAATGGTTGAAAACACCATGGAAACGCTCGCGAGTGCAAAATGTCTCGCTATTAACGACGAAGATGATTCCATTAAACCTTTAATGCTCGGCAGAATTGCGAGTTTCTATTACTTAAATTTCAAAACCATGGCTGTTTTCTCCAAACGTTTGAAGAAATCGAACACTTTAGAGGATGTCTTGACAACCTTGTGTGATGTTGCAGAATACGATGAAATCCCGGTTCGTCATAACGAAGATAAGTTAAACGCAGATTTAGCGATAAATGTACTCAAAGCTGGAGGTTATCAAGTCGATCGACGAGCGTACGACGACCCGCACGTCAAGGCTTCTTTACTCTTCCAGGCGCACTTTTTACGACTTCCTTTACCAATGTCGGATTACCATACGGATACGAAGTCTGTACTCGACCAATCGCAAAGAATTCTGCAAGCTATGACGGAAATAGTCAGCGAAGCTGGATGGTTGTCGACAGCGTTATCAATAATGAACTTGACGCAAATGATTATTCAAGGGCTCTCCATAAACGACAACTCTTTGCTCCTATTACCAAAAATTGCCGACGAGGAGGTTTCTAAATTGGAACGCTTTTCAAAGATAACGTGTCTTCCACAGCTCGTGTTTCTGGCTATTCACCGCAAGAGCGCATTCTTTGAGGCTATGTCAAAGGCTGGTCTCTCGAAATCTAAAAGTGAGGCGATTTACAACGTCTGCGCAAACCTCCCGCTGTTAG
>JACLAB010009114.1_pt1 | contig 11902 bp, 7 predicted proteins | sample 8027921 | NCBI WGS metagenome assembly JACLAB01 (sample SAMN15725117, study PRJNA655200) | protist metagenome | isolation source: fluorescence activated cell sorting (FACS) single amplified genomes of... | place: USA: West Boothbay Harbor, Gulf of Maine | collected 2000-07-19
AACGTACCCCACGGATAATGCTCCCACGCTACTTCCAACGTCGATATCGACGACATCTCTTTCACTTTAAACTTCTCTTTCAAATCACCCTTCCGAGATGATCTCTTAATCAACTTTCTCGTCTCCGTATTCACTCCATACAAGAATTTGAGATCCGTTTGATTCAATCTCGGAAGAATGTGTGTGAAACAAATATCGTCGCACTTCACGATCACATCCCACAAAGAATCTCTCTCCCCCATCCGTCTTTTCTGCGCTCGCGTCGAAATCGCTTCCGACGACATCGCAACAAAAAACGCGTCGTCGTCGTCGTCGTGTCTCTCTCGACGGGCTTTAACAAAACGAACGATGAAAAAAAATGACACAAAAACGCGTTGACTGCCTAAATTAGACACACACAAAAATACGCGGAGAAAGAGTCAAACGACGAGAGGTTTTTATTGAAGAGAGAGCGAGAGTACGAGACGCGCATGACGACGATTCAGACGACGGCTGTTACCGTCAACGATAGAACAGATGTGGAAGGCGGCTGTTCGAGTGGCCCTTATGCGCGAAAGAATGATAATGGCAACATCGTCGGGAAACGGGCGCTTAGTGCTTTTTCGAGATCCTCCTCCTCCTGTTCTGCGCACCACCATCATCCGCGCGAGGAATCCGCGCGAGACATCGTCCGGCGCAAACGCGAAACGTTTTTAGCGCAAATGGCCGTCGATGTGAGGAAAGAAGAAATCGATAAGCTCGAGAAACGCGCCGCGCAAAGAGAAGAGGCGTTGCGGAACGCGGAGAGGATGCTCGAGGAGGATAAAAAACGTTTCGATTTATTTTTGAAAGAAAACGACGAGCGGGTGCGAGAGGCGACGAAAAGAGCGGAGAAAGAGGCGAAGAAGAAGAGGGAGAAGGCGAACGAGGTGAAGCGGTTGAACGGTGAAATCGCGACGGCGCGATTGGATTTAGGGAGGAGAGAGGATAAGTTGGAGGAGTGCGAAGAGTATTTGAGATTTTTGGACGGGTTGACGCCGAAAGAGTGGTTGGCGGAGTTTAGGGAGGTTGCGGACGACGGTGAGATTGGGTTGGAAAGTGAAGATGGAGCGGCAGAGGAAAAGAATGAAGGAGGAGGAGATGAAGACGAACTAGAAAAGAATAAACCGGTGCCGATGTATTTTACGCATCCGAAACAGCTTTTGGATGTGTTTGCAAAATTGGAGGAGGAAAATTTAACGCTCATAAGCGAGGCGCAGGATATCGAAGATCAACTCGAACGAGATACGGAGAAAAGAGCAAAGGAGCTGAGTCAGATGGAAATTGAGAGTCGAGGAAACCAAATGGAGATTACCAGGCTGCGAGAAGCGATTGTGGAGGAGATGCAGAAGAAAAAAGCGTATGGTCTGGAATCTTCTTCTGCTTCTTCTGCTTCTGCTTCGACGTCCTTGTCCTCACCTTCGCCCGAACAAGAGTTGGCAAAACTGACCGAGAAAGTGAGAGAGGTGTACGAAAGCGTGGTTACTACAGAGACAAAAGCTTCTTCTATCGAAGCGGTCGATATGTTGAGGGAAATTGAAGAGACGCTCGAGCGATACTTTGTCGAGATTGAAAAAATGCCCAAAGACGTCGTCGCCGAGCGCGAACGCAAGATAGAAAAAGAACGACGACACAGAAATCGAGAGTTGAAGATGCAGCAACAAAAAGCCGAGCAAGAGTTGCGATTGAAGAAAACTTTAGAGAGAGCTGCCTCGCCTGCGAGAAAAAAACCAAACGGGAAACCCGTCATGTTCCGCTCGCGTTTACGAGAGGAGAAAAAAGAAATGCAACAAAATAGTAATCATATTCAGAAAGAGCGCGAAGCGGAGATAGAATTGAAAGCGTTTCTGAATCGTGAGTTTTGAATAACACTCGTTCACATTTACACGCGTGCATTACGTTACATATACTATGCATATACTATCTACTCTAAAACGGCAAGCTCGGAAGTTTATCGCTCATGTCGTACAACGACACGCAAATTTCTAAGGCGATCAAAACTATAATCGTCCACTCCAAGAAGTCGCTCTTTCTATTCTGCAAAATCTCCAAATAGAACTTCACTTGCGTTTGAATCAAGTTCAACTTGTAATCCAAATCCTGGAACCGATCTTCCAATTCGAAATCTTGTCTCAATCCTTCCCAAACGATGTTATACTGCGCGTATTGCCACGCCGTGTCCGATCTTCCCAACAAACCTAACCTGGTGATCAATTCCGTCAACGTGTTGTTATTTTCCGCGACTAACGAAAACAATCGTTTCTTGGAAATGTTCAAATCTCCGGTCAATTCGGTACTCTTATTCAGTTTCGAGAAGATCTCAACCATCGCGTCAACTTTGTGTTCGTAGTGCTCCAACGCCACCGTTTGCGCCAACACCGCGCTAATGACACTAATGTTGTTCACGTCTAACCGCTTCAGAACAATGTGATCGGATTCTAATTTTGCCCACTCGTCTAACCGTGGCGATACCTTCACTAAATAATCTTCTTTCATCGGGTAAGCCAACGGCGATTCGACAAAGTTTCTCGTCAATTCCAAACACTCCTCGCGTTCCTGCGCGCCGACGTTATAAAAAACCACCGAACCGAATTTGAAAACAACCATGTATCGCATCAAATCCGTGCTCGGAATACCGACTCCTCTTTGAGACGGGGATGTTGTCGTTGTTGTAGCTGCTGCTGTCGCTGTCGTCGTCTCCTCTGCGCTCGTGGACGTTTCCATATCTTTCTGTTCCAAAATATGCTCACCATTCTCTCCCTTAAGAACGCCTTTCTTCCTCTTATTCAACACCTCCTCCGCCGCTTCCCTTAAACTCGCCAACGTGTTCAGCTTTCTCTCGTCGTTAACATTACTACTACTACTACTACTACTACTACTACTACTACTACTACCACTGTTCACTAAATGACTAACGCTGCTGTTACCGCCAACACCGCCCGACGCTAACTCCACCGACCGTCTCGCGGCTAACCGAATCACCACGCACTCTCTGGTAAACTCCTTCGGGTACGTCGGCAACTCCCTCGCCAAGCGCCGAAAGTCCACCGTCGATCCTAAATAATACGCTCGAACCGGTAACGAGTAATCGAATCGACTCAAAGGACTATTACCGCTATTACTCGCGGCGGCGGCGGTATTCCTATATTCTTCTCTGGCGGCGGGGTTATTCAAAACGTTCCCATTCTCATCGTATCGCACGTCCTCCTCCCCAATATCTTCTAATTCCCTCTCTCGTTCCACCTCGGCCACGGCGGCGTTCCACGCCGCGTCTTCGATGGAATCAAACACCCCCGGAATCGTCGGTGGATTTAAGTCCAATTTTTTCGTCTGTCTTCTCGTCATCGAATTCGTCGTCGCATTATTCGAAGCAGAAGAGGAAGAAGAAGAAGAACTCGCATTCGTCGTCGTCCCAACGACCGCGCCGGTTTTCAGCGTCTTCTTCTTCCTCGCGACGACCGAGGACGCGTCGGCGGCGGCGGCAAAACTCCTCCCCAAACCAAACAAAGGCATCTGGTGGTCACGCAAGTCTCCCCTTTTTTTGACGTCGTTGCACATTCTTTCATCTGCGCACGACAGAGCGTACACAGTAGTATTGCTCCTCGGAGCGAAAGAAGACGAAGAAGAAGAACTGAATAATGCGTTGTTGTTCCTTCTTCTCAGCAACCGAAGCGCGATCCTCGAAACCGCGCCTCTCTTAAAAAGTCTTCCAGACAAAGACATTGTTTAACGTGATTGTGTTTTATATCTTCTTTTTTGTGTGGAAAACTCCTTTTTCTCGCATTTTTTTTTGGAGGAAATTCAACACAAAAAAGGGCGGCTTGTCTGCTTGTTGGACGAGAGATCGAAATTAAGAATTAAGAGAGAGAGAGAGAGAGAGAGAAAAGCAACACGTACACACAAACACGCACGAGCACGAACGAGAGTACGTAATTCCACCACAAAAGTGAGGAAGAGAAAGGATGCACCTGTACAACGTGACGTTACAACGCCCAGGCGCGTGCCAAACGGCGATTAACGGCAATTTTTCCGCGCCGAAAGTGCAAGAAATCATCGCGAGTAAAGGGACGGCGATTGAATTACTGCGACCGGACCAACACGGGAAACTGAAATCGATCGCGTTTCGGGAGTGTTTCGGGATTATTCGATCGATGGCCGCGTTTCGCTTAGCCGGTGCGAACAAAGATCACGTGGTTATCGGGTCGGATTCGGGGAGGATAGTGGTTTTGAGATTTGATGCGGAGAAGAATCAGTTCGAGCAAGTGCATAAAGAAACGTTCGGGAAGTCGGGCGTGCGGCGAGTGGTACCGGGGCAGTTTTGCTGCGTGGATCCGAAAGGAAGAGCGGTCATGTTAGCCGCGTTAGAGAAGCAAAAAGTGGTGTACGTTTTGAACAGGGATTCTCAGGCGAATTTAACCATCAGTAGTCCTTTAGAGGCGAATAAAGGGAAGACGATTGCCTTCGACGTGTGCGCTTTGGACAACGGGTTGGAGAATCCCGGGTTTATGGCGATTGAGTTGTTTTACGGAGAAGCGGACGTGGACGATACGGGAGAAGCCGCCGCGGAAGCGCAGAAGATGCTGACGTATTACGAGCTCGATTTAGGATTGAATCACGTGGCGAGGAAGTGGTCGGAACCGGTTGATAACGGAGCGAATAAGTTGATACCGGTGCCGGGAGGAAGCGACGGACCGGGCGGAGTGATTGTCTGTTGCGAAAACTTCTTGGTGTACAGAGCGGAGAAACACGAGGAAATTCGGTGCGTCATTCCGAGACGAACGAGTTTGGATGCGGAAAGAGGCGTTTTGATCGCCTCGTTCGCGTCGCACCGAAGTAAAAACGGGTTTTTCTTCATCACGCAGAGCGAATACGGCGACTGTTATAAAGTAACCTTAGATTGGACGAATAGAAAAGTTTCAGAATTGAAGATGAAGTATTTCGATACGGTGCCGGTGTGCAGCGCGTTGTGCGTGTTGAAGACTGGATTTTTATTTTGCGGGTCTGAGTTTGGCGCGCACGCGTTGTTTCAGTTCATCGCGCTCGGCGACGACGAAGAGTCTGCGGAATCTTCCTCGAAAACTTTAAAGAAAATTGACAACGCAACGAAGAAGAAAGGAAGAGGCAAGAACGACGACGAGGACGACGAAGAAGAAGACAACTTTCAACCGGTGTTTTTCAACCCGAGAAAACTGAAAAACCTCGCCTTGATTGATGAAATCGAATCGCTTTCGCCAACCATCGCGTTAGCGTCGAACATCTCGAGAAAGGAAGAAACGCCTCGTTTATTAGCTCTGTGCGGCCAAGGTCCGCGCTCGACGTTTCGCGTGTTGCGTCAAGGCGTACCGCTTTCAGAAATGGCGCGTTCGCCGCTCCCCGGGAATCCAAACGGCGTTTTCACCATTCGTAAATCGAAAAGCGATACCACGGACGCGTACATCGTCGTCTCGTTTACGAACGCGACTTTGGTACTATCCATCGGCGATACCGTCGAGGAGGTCACTGATACTGGTATTCTCGCCACGTCGTCGACGTTAGCTGTTTCCGCGTTAGGAGATGACGACGACGGGTCTTTGATTCAGATCCACCCGAGCGGCGTGCGACACGTTCGCGGAAACAACAAAGGCGTCAACGAATGGCGAGCGCCGGGCAGGAAGAAAATCACCGCGTGCGCGTGTAACCGAGGTCAAGCGATCGTTGCCTTAACCGGTGGCGAACTCGTGTATTTCGAATTAGACGAAGCTGGACAACTTTTGGAGATTGAAAAGATTGAAACGAACTCGGAGGTTGTCAGCGTGGACATCCCGCCGATTCCGGATGGATCTTTGCGAGCCAAGTTTGCCGCCGTTGCTGGTTACGATTCTACCGTTCGAGTGTTATCATTGAATCCAGGAGAAGCGTTGCGAACGGTCGGCGTCCAAGCGACCCCGTCGCCGCCAGAATCTGTCTTGCTTTTAGAGGTGAACAATAAGACCACGAAGAACAAAAAAGCGGGCAGCAGCGCGCCGCCGTCCATGTTCTTGAACGTTGGCTTATCTAACGGCATTTTAGTCAGGTGTGAAGTCGATCGCGTTTCCGGCGCACTGTCTGACGCGCGCTCGCGCTTTGTTGGCCAAAGACCTCCGAAACTCAATCGCATCGAAATGAACGAAGAGTCTGGATTCGTAGCTTTATCCACGCGACCGTGGTTGGGCTTCAACGAAAACGGTCGATTTTCAATCGTCCCAGCATGTCACGAAACCATCGACCGCGCGTGTGGCTTCGCTTCGGAACAAGTTCCTGAAGGTATCGTTGCCGTCGTGGATGGAAGTTTACGGATTTTAGCGTGCGAAAATCTTGGAGAAGCTTTTTCGCAAAGCTCAGAAAAAGCGAGATACACGCCGCGCGCCATGTCGACGCATCCAGACGACCCCGACGTCGTCGCGATAATTGAAACCGATAGAGGCATAATTGGATTTGAGGATAGAACTGGCGAAGAGACGAGGAACGAATACATCGTCGAAGCGCCTCCGGCAAAGAAACCGAAGAAAAACGAAGAAGAGGACGAAGAAGAGGACGAAGAAGACGACGCGTATCAATTAGCACCCATCGAGCAGTTTGGCGCGCCGAAATCGACCGCGAACGACAATAACAACTGGTCATCGTGCGTTCACATTGTCGATGCGGCCAACGCGGAAACTTTGTGCGTGCAAGAGATTAAAAACAACGAACGTCTCGTTTCCGTCGCGCACGCCTATTTCGCCAAAGCGGACGAAGTGTTATTAGTCGTCGGTTCCGCGAAGAATTTTGTGCTCCAACCTCGCGATTGCGATGGCGGCATGATTCGATGTTACAGATACAAACGCGGCGGTGGGAAATCATCGAATGGCGAAACAACTGCGAACGGGAAATCTGGAGCGAACAAAGCCATCACCGGTTTAGAACTGGTGCACGAAACCCCTTGCGAAGGCGCGCCGTTTGCGTTGCGAAATTTTGAAGGCAAACTACTGGTCGGCGTCGACGACGTTTTACGCCTGTATGACTTCGGTAAGAAGAAATTATTGCGCAAAGCCGAGTGCGCGCAAAAGTTTCCGAGTTTCATCAACGATATTCGATGCTCCGGCGACCGCTTTTTCGTCACCGACGCCTGCGAATCCGCCTTCTTTGTCAAGTACGTTCGCGAAGACGACCAGGAATGTTCCATGCACATCTTCGCCGACGACATCGCGCCGCGGTACGTCACCTCCATGCTCCCCTTAGATCGCGACACGGTAGCCGTCTCGGATAAATTCGGGAACTTTGCTGCCTTGCGTCTCCCAAAAGACGTGTCAGACGAAATCGAATCGGACATTTCCGGCGGCAAACACGCGGCGTTGACGTCCTCGGCGGCCCTCGGCGCGCTCAACGGCGCGAACAACAAGCTTCAAGCCTGCGCTCAATTCCACGTCGGCGACGTCATCTGTTCCTTGACAAAATGCGCGTTACAAACCGGTGGTTCCGAAGTCATTGTCTACGCCACTCTCGGCGGCGCGCTCGGCGCTTTCGTCCCGTTTGCGAGCAAAGACGAAGCCGATTTCTGCACCCACCTCGAAATGCACTTGCGCATAGAAGCGCCGCCAGTCTTAGGCAACGAACACGGCGCCTTCCGCTCCTCCTACTTCCCGGTCAAAGCGGTCGTCGACGGTGACTTGTGCGAACAATTCGGTCGACTCGGCGCTGACGCGCAGCGACGCATAAGCGAAGAGATGGACCGCACGCCGTCAGAAATCGTCAAAAGGTTAGAGCAAATTCGAGCCAGAGCGGGATGATAAAAATCGAATACGAATATATTTATACGAGTATTATAATAAAAATAGCAGCACTTCTAACTCCAAATCATTGAAAATGCGAAAAGATGTCATCATCGATCGAGTAACAATAGAAAGAAAGAAAGAAGTATTCAACGCGCGTACTACTCATCCCGCATCATCCGACGCAACCAACCACGACGTGTAGTATTTGTTCTCGATTTTTCCTTTCCGAAAAGAAGATCCAAAAAATCCATCCGAAACGTCAGAGAGAAAAAAATCGATCATCTGCGCTGCTCGGTGTTGTTGTCGTCTCGAGCATCTCTTGTTGTTGTTTTAATCGTTTGAAAAAGATGGTGGCACATCGTCGCCATCATTTCCTCCTCGAGACGTTCTGTTTCTGCGCCATCATCGTCGCACTATTCCCGGAGAAAGCGTATGCCATCGCGGGGAAATGTTCCGCCTGTAAAGCAGTCTCCGCGGAACTCCAAGAAGCTTTGAACAAAGAAAACAAGCAAAGAAACCACATCGACATGCGAGGTCGCTTGGATTCTAAAGGCCAACGATACGGGAAGTTAATTCCGTACTCGGTCTCCGAACAGAGATACTTAGAGCTCGTGGAGGATTTTTGCGAGACGAGCAGAGTTCCGGATTATCAACTGAGCAAAGCGGACTTATCTCGAAACGAGACGGAGGACTCGTGGTATAAAGCGCCGAAAGGGACGGTTCGAGGCGCGCAAGCGAAAACGGAACAGAGAGAGATTCAGACGTACTGCGAACGAGTGATGGAGGAAGTGGAGGAAGAGTTGCAGACGTTGTTGTACGAGGAGAAGTTGAACGAGACGAACGTCGAACAGTACGTGTGTTACGAGTTGTCGCCGCAGTGCGTGTCGAAAGCCGAGTGGAAGAAGAAGAAGAAGGATAGAAAGGAAGGGATGGATAGGCACACGGGTAAATACGACACGGCGACGATGAAGGAGTTGTGAGATTCTTACGAATGTTATACAACCACTACTCTGTGCGAGAGGATTTATATATATATATTGATGAATATATATACGTATTTTAATAGCGTCGAACTAGCATCGATTAGTATGCGCGTGTCGAGCTTTCAAATCATATCATTTATGTTGAATGAAAAATTATTATGAGCTTTATACTTTAAGATTAATACGAGCTACTGCTGTAACTATCGGAGTCGGAGGAGGAGGAGGAGTGAGAGGAGGAACTGCTCTTCTTCTTTCTCTTGTCTCGCTTCCTGCTCTTCTTTCTCTTCTTCTTCTCTTTCTTCTCCCGCTTCTTGCGTTTCTTCGAATATTTCTTCTTGTCTTTTTTGGACGACGACGAGTCTTTCCTCTTCTTGCCTTTTTTGATTTCCGGGACGTACCCTTCTAATCCGTGACCAAACCTCGGTTTGGAATAGTCGTCCGCTTTCGGTTCGTGTTTTTGGTCGTCTTCGACGTCGACGACGAAATCGTATGCGTTTTTGCTCTGTTCTTTGACGTCGGCTTTTTCGTGTCCCCAGTGGACGATGCCGCCAGGTTGCACTTTTTCGCCAGCGTCTGCGCCGACGGGTTTCTTGTTGAATCGTCTGCCATCGCCTCCACCACCACCGTCGCGTCGTTCGCGAAGTTTCCTGTTTTCCGGATCTAGATCTTCGCCCGATTTCTGATCGACGAGTCGAATCGACCCGGAGAGTTTCATTCGATCGCGTTCGCTTTCCGGCGGTTTCATTTCGATTATTTTAACGAAGCACGATTCGCCAACCGACAAAACTCCTTCAATTCCCATAACTTTATCCTCGTCCGTATCTTCTCTAGAAAACCGTAAGTGTTCGCTAATCTCGGAAACGTGAATCAAAGCCGACGTTCGAGTATTTTCTAAATTTACAAATACGCCGTACGGTTTAATCGAAGATACTTTGCCTTCGTACACGCCGAATAAATCAGCCGTGAACGATGCCGTCGACGCGTTGTTGTTGTTATTTCTATATCCATCGTGGTTGTTATTCGTGTTGTTATTAGCGTTAAATCCATTTTCTCTGTTCTCTGGATCCTTGTCTTCCCCGCTCTCTTGATCGACATTTTTCATCGATAAACTCACTTTCCACCCTCTCGCGGGATCTTTCTCGCATTTTAAAACTTTCGCAAACACTTTCGCATCCACCGGGAAAAAGTACGACAAAGACTGCACTTTCGCCTCGTCCGTATCGTCTCTTTGGAACGTGATATCGTTCGAAACTTGACTCGCGTGGACTAAACCATCCGGTAAATGTCTCCTTCCTCTTCCTCCTCTTCCTCCTCCTCCTCCGTATACGTCCTCTTTATTCTCCTCCTCCGCTTCCTCCATCAAACGCACGAACAATCCGTACGGCTGAATCGAACGCACGATACCTTTCCGAATCTCGCCTCGCGCGAACGGAGGAGGAACATCGACATCGAGGTCTTCGCCCCCGTCTCGTCTCGCGAATTCTCTGTCGTCGTCGCGTCGATGACGATGATCATAATAACGATCATCATCATCACAACGACGACCACCTTCTTCCTCTCGCATTGGTCTTCTTTCGTACTCATCAAACTCGCGGCGAGAGCGGTCTCGGCGGCTGCTCTCGTAACGACCATCTCTCGTGTCATCACCAGCATCATCCTCGCGCGACCGGCTTCGCGATGAATAACTCCTTCTCCTCCTCGCTCTTCGAGTAAAAGAATCTCCTCGTCGTCCTTTTCGTCGTCTCTCCTCTTCGTCGAATTCTTCTTCCGAAAGAGAGGAACTTCGATCTCTTCTTCGTCGTCTTCTCGTCCGTCTTTCTTCGTCTCCGCTGTCGGAAAAATCATCATCGTCGGATCTTCTCTCTCGTCTAATCCTCCTCCTCCTCCTCTCGCGAGAGAAAGACGAAGACGACGGCGAGGGAGATTTCGATCGTCGTCGTCTTCTGTCCTCTTCTTCGCTTCGAAAAGGAGAAGGAGACATGTGTGTTTATTCGTATAAGAGCGCTTAGATTTGAGGGGAAATGGATTTCCCCAAACTCCTCAGAACTTTCTCTTCCGCACACGCGCGTCTATTATCTGCGCTTTCAACCGGTCAAAACCACCATCATAATCTCTCCTCCTGATAAGAATAAAGAGTACCATGACGTCTAAATTCTCCTCCTCGAACAACGCCGTTCGACGCATCTCTCAAGAGGTGAAAGAATTCCTCGAGAGCGAAAGGCAGATGGAAGATGGAACCGACGACGACCAACAACAGGAGAAGGACGGGTCGATGATGGTGGATAACAACGCGTTTGCCACGTGGGCGGAACCGCTGGAGGACGATATTTTTGAGTGGCACTTTGCGATATACGGCGCGGAAGGTACGCGAGAGAGGAGAGATGCTCTTCGTTGTCGTCTGTTTGTTCTTCGTGTTTGTGTGTTTGTGCTTCTTTCTCTCTCTGTTGTCTTTCGCTGTGTTGGCGGTTACGCGTCGAATACTCACATGCAATCTCTCTCTCTCTCTCTCTTCCCCCGCCCCATAATCAAATAACAGGCACTGCGTTTGAAGGCGGCATATACCACGGTCGCATTTTACTCCCGGTGGAGTACCCGTTCAAACCGCCAAACTTTATGCTCTTGACGCCAAACGGCAGATTCGAAACGTTGACGAAAATCTGTTTGTCGATTACGTCGTACCACGCGGAACATTGGCAACCGAGTTGGTCGGTGAGGACGGCGTTGACGGCGATTCGAGCGTTTATGGTGACACCGAGCGAAGGCGCGTTAGGTGGGATTGATTTTAGTGAAGAGCAAAGGAGAGAACTCGCGGAGAAGAGTCGAGCGAAGGAGGTTAATTTTACCTTTGGGAGCGAAAAGAGAAGAGAAGTCACGAGACTGGTACACGAGAAAATGTTAGGACGAATGGGAAAAGCGAAACAAGCGGCGAGGAAGATGGCGATGGAGAAAAGAGAAAGGGAAGAAAAAGATGCTCGGGAGAGGAGTGATGGTGGGAACGGAACGAACGCCGAGGCGCCGACGACATCCACGGCTACGCTAGAACAACAACAACAACAACAACAACGCACGCAACCGAGAGAACAACAACAACAACAACAAACACCATCACCTACTCCTTCGCCTCGAAACGCC
>JACLAB010013348.1_pt1 | contig 11901 bp, 5 predicted proteins | sample 8027921 | NCBI WGS metagenome assembly JACLAB01 (sample SAMN15725117, study PRJNA655200) | protist metagenome | isolation source: fluorescence activated cell sorting (FACS) single amplified genomes of... | place: USA: West Boothbay Harbor, Gulf of Maine | collected 2000-07-19
CGTCAACCCAGACTCTTGTGCACCATACCCGCTCTCGCGCCCAACGCTCCGCGCCACTCACTCGCTCGTTCGGCTCAGGAGCGTCGACGAGAGTCTCGAGCGACTGGGCTTGGACTTTGTCGACCTGATCCAGTGTCACGATATGGAGTTTGTCAGTCTCGACCAGATTGTCAACGAGACGCTTCCGGCGCTGCTGGAGCTGAAGAAGCGGGGCAAGGTGCGGTTCATCGGCATCACGGGACTGCCGCTCAAGATCTTCAAGTACGTGCTGGATCGAGCACCGGCTGGGAGCGTGGACTGCGTGCTCAGCTACTGCCACTACACCATGCTGGACGATACCTTGGACGAGCTGATCCCGTACCTGCAGTCGAAGAACGTCGGGATCATCAACGCGAGCCCGCTGTGTATGGGGCTCTTGACGCGGCGGGGGCCGCCCAGCTGGCACCCGGCGCCGGCCGAGGTCCTCCAGGCGGCCGCGGCCGCGACGAGCGTGGCCGACGAGGCCGGGGTGGATATCGCGGACGTCGCCCTGCGGTATTCTCTCAAAAACGATAAGATTGCGACGACGCTGGTCGGCATGTGCACGCCGCAGCAGGTGGAGGAGAACTGCAATGCGACGCTGATGGCGCTCCGGGAAGCGGGCAAAGACGATACAGACGGAGACGTGGTCGCGGACGTGGCGGCGCGGGTGACGGAGCTGTTCCGGCCCGTTCACAACGTCACGTGGCCCAGCGGATTGACAGAAAACAACTGACAGTATGACAGTGTGTTTGATGTGTAACGAAAACGGAACCTCGGAACCTTACAGGAACCTCACAAGAACCTTACAGGCGATCGTCAGAGGCCATCGCGGCGACCGCCTTTGACTCGGCGTCGACGACGTCCTGCTGGGCCTGGGCCTGCCACATGTCGTAGTACAGTCCGTTCGACTGCATGAGCTGCTCGTGAGATCCCGACTCGCGCACGACGCCGTCGGCCAGGACGTAGATGCGGTCGCACTGCTGGATCGTGCTCAAACGGTGCGCGACAAAGACGCTGGTTCGGTTGACGGCCAGCTCCTCGAGGCTCCGCATGATAGCGATCTCCGTCGCGCTGTCCAGCGCGCTCGTCGCCTCGTCGGCGATGAGCATCCTCGGTTTCTTCAGGAACGCGCGCGCGATCGCGACCCGCTGCTTCTCGCCCCCGGACAGCTTGAGTCCCCGCTCGCCGACCGGCGTCTCCCACCCGTCGGGCATCCGGCCGACCGCCTCGGTCAGCTTGGCCGCACGCACCGCCTCCAGCACGTCGGCGGGGGACGCTTCCATGTTGCCATACGTCACGTTATGCAGCATGGTATCGTTGAAGAGCACCGTGTCCTGCGGCACGACGGCCACGCACTTGCGGAGCGACGAGCTCCGCAAATCGCGCAGGTCGACGCCGTCCACCTCGACCTTCCCATTGCTGGGATCGTACATCCGAACCAGCAGCCGCAAGAGCGTCGACTTGCCGCTCCCGCTCGGCCCGACGATGGCGATGCTCTCGCCCGGCTCGGCCGTGATGTCGACGCCCTTGAGCACCCGCCGGGTCGTCCCTGGGTACCTGAACTCGACGTCCTTCAGCTCGATCCGCACCGGCGCGCTCGTCTGCGGCAGCTCCTCGCCTCCTTCCGGCACTCTGGTATCGGTCCGCATGAGCGCAAACAGGTCTTCCATGTCCACGAGAGACTGTCGAAGCTCGCGATAGAACCACCCGAGGAACTGCAGCGGCGCCCAAAGCTGGAGCAACAGGCCCTGAATCATGACCAAATCGCCCGTGGTCACCATCGGCTGCCGCACGGCCGCAATCAGGCACGCCGTCATCCCGACGGCCAACACGATCGCCTGACCGCAGTTCAGCGACGCGGACGCGACCTCGAGCCGCACCGTCGCCTTTTGATACAACGCGAGCGTCTCGTCGTACGTCTCGACCTCGTACCGCTCGGCTCCGCTGAGCTTGACGGCCTCCACGTTGAGCAGCGCGTCCACCGCCCGACCGCTGATCTTGTTGTCCAAGTTCTTCACTTCCCTCCGGATCTTCGTCGACAGCATGGTTAGCCCGACGGTCCAAAGAAAGTAGGCCGCAAATGTCGCGACCACGATGCCCGAGATCCGCCAGTCGAACGACCTGTACAGGATGACGCACACGGCGACGAGCTCGATGAACGTCGGCATGAACGTGAAGACGACGGCGCGGAAGATCATGGCGATCGACCGCGACCCGCGCTCCAGCATCCTGCTCAGCGTCCCCGAATTCTTCGAGAGGTGGAAAAACAGATCCAGACCGAGCACGTGCGACAGCGCATAAAAGCTTATCCGCCGACCGGCCAGCTGGGCCACCGGCGTGAAGACGATGGCCTGGCTCTCCTTGGCCAGGGAGTTTATCGCCCGCGCCACGCCGTGGAAGAACAGGGCGGCCGTTACGAGGGGAACGGTCGATGCGGCCGCCGATGCCGCCGTTGATAACGACAACGCGTCGACGGCCTGCTTGAAGTACAACGGAGCGAGCAGCCCGGCCGCCTTGGAGACGATGACCAGGCCGAACGCGAGCAGCATGCGCCATACTAGCTGGGAGTCGACCAGGGCGAGCCGTCCGAGGAACGGGAGAACATCGACGAGCTCGCTCGAAGCGGGAATCTGGAACGTCGGGGAATGCAGCATCGACGACGACGATAACGACGACGATAACGACGACGACGGCGTGCCGGCGATCAGTGGGGACATGAATTTGGCCGTCATCCGCTTGACGTTCGGGTGAACGTCTCCGTGTGCCTGTTCCTCTCGTGTCATGGCCTGGTGCAGGTCGTCGAGTGCTGGGTTGTTTGCTGCTCGTGGGTGGTTTTTCAACCGCGAACGAAGACATCGTCGTCGCCCCGTACCTCCTATCCGCCCGGGTGCCCGCATCGGGTATGAGCGAGCTATATGTGTCATTCCGTCGTGCTGTGGGGCCTATTTCGCAAAACTTGAGTGGTGCACCACTCGAAGGCTTTCGAGTTGAAAAACAACGAAACTTTAGAGAGACGAGACCCCGCCGCGATCTGCGGCATGGACCGCAAGGACGTCGTCAGACCGTTCGATGGGTCAGAGCCGTCAGAGCCAGCAACATGGTCCCAGGGTGGTGGTATCCGCGAGGCCCTGGCTCCTCTTGCCCCGACCATGGCCCTCTTCGCGCTCACCCTGTTCGACCGTGCTCTCACGGCACTGAACCCGTTCCATCGAGTGCCAGCGCCCCTCCTGGGTGTTGTCCTCGTGGTGGTCGTGGGGGTCTACCTTCGACACCGACGAGAAGCGACGTGGGAGCAGGTGGCGCGCTTCTTCGAACCGGCACAGTACTTCCTCACGCACCGGTACCTCGCCCTGTTCTACTCTCCCGCTTTGGTACTGCTGCCCGTGGCGTTGCCGCTCGAGAAGCTCACGATGCAGCTGGTGACGCGGGTCCTGTTCATCGTCGTGATCGGGTGCCTGTTGACGGCGGTGACGACCGCGTTCCTGGTCAAGTCGATTCGGCGGGTGTCGCACAACGGACACAAGGTGCCTGATTCTGTCGAACAGGACGACGTGCGGTTCTCCGCGAGGTTCATCGTGGTGTGGCTCATGGTCGGATGCGTCGGATCGGCACTGGCCTGGTGGTCTTGGCGATTCGTCACGCTCTCCCAACTCGCCCTCAGCGTGGGCGTGTACTGCCTTTCTGTCCGGATACCGAGGCCTGCGAACCTGCTTCTGAATCCGATGGTGGTTATCGCGGTCGCGATGAACGCTCAAGCATTTCTACTGGGCCGAGTGCACGAGAACATGACGTACGGGGCCGCCATCGACGTCTATTCGAGGACCGTCCGGCCGGTCTTCTTCAGTCAACTCGGCCCCATCATCTTCTGCTTTGCCATCTCCGTTGTCCAACGATGGGATCTCATCGTCGCACACAGGCTGGAACTCACGTTGGGCTGCTTTGCCTCGGCTGCGTTCACCGTCGTGTCCACCGCGTTCCTCTCGATCCCTCTCATCGACGACCCGCTCGTGACGAGATCCCTGCTGAGCCGCGGTATGACGGTGGCACTGGCGCTCGAGAACAACAAACTGCTCCAGGGCAGCGAGGCGATCACCGCTGCGGCGGTGGCATTGACGGCCGCGCTGGGCTCGATCATGATCAGGCCGCTCCTGACGGTCATGGGAGCAACTGACGTCATCGTCCGAGGCGTCACGGCAGCGGCCACAGCGCACGGGATGGGCGCCGCGGTCCTCGGCCAGACCGAACCGGACGCGCTTCCGTACGCTGGGTTGGCGTATGTCATCTGTGGCGTGAGTGGCGTCGTGTTTACTATGATGACGCAGAGTTTATTGTTGGAATGGACATCGCGATGATATCAATCGATATCGACTACCGCGGTACCGGCCGGTACCGCGGTACATATAACGAAACATAAACAGGTAGGTGGGGACTCGTGAGTGCCTGATCATGATCAGCATTCCTTGTACACAAACGTTTTGAACTCCTCCAGCGCCGCCTTCCCGCGCATGTGCGCGATCAACTCGCCGTCCTTGATGCACAAGAACCGAGGAGAGGAATTCACCCCCAAACTCTTCGCCACATCCTTATGCCTGTCGATCGAACGAATAGTGCGAGTGAGAATGCGAGTGAGTAAGGCGCGGGCGCACGTTGGTAGAGGTCGTCGTAGAGGTCGTGGCCGAGGTCGTGGCCGAGGTCGTGGCCGAGGTCGTGGTAGAGGTCGTGGCCGAGGTCGTGGTAGAGGTCGTGGTCAATACGCACGGCAACGTCAATCCAAACTGCCAGAACCGCACGTTTCGTCCCTGAGACTGCAGCTCGACCTCCCAATCCTTCATTTGCGGCTTGGCAAGCTTGCACGGCATGCACTTGGCAGTGTACGCCACGATGACGTTGAGCGTCTCTGGTCCACGCTCGGCCAAGCTCGAGTAGAACGCGTCTGCGCTGGAGCCGTCGAGCTCCTCGAGATTCACGATCGGAATGTCCCCCACGGCGATCGCATCGGGGTCTTGTGCCGACCGGAAGACGACGCTCGACCTGGGTGGTTTGCAACACCTGGGTGTACACCGGCCAATACATGTATTGGCCTTGACACTCGAGTGTGTGGGAGTGGGGAAAGAGAGGGCGGCTGCCCGCGTGCTCGCAAGCATTGGATATATATGGATGTACAAAAGACGAAGGAACGAGACAAACGAAGAAACAGAGATAACTTGCGCAGTGGCGCTCCAAACGTGGCCAGAGTTTTTGAAGATAACCCACCGCTCCTCCCGTCAGTCTATCCAACCGAGCGATCTTATTTCGTTCACGCTGTACACATAGACGATGACGATGATTCAGCTTTCGACACTGGGGCGTCCGGCGATGGCCAGCGCGGTCCGTGGCGGCAGGACGAGGACGAGGATCACCACCAGCAGGACGAGCAAGTTCATGAGCGGGAACTCGGATTTGTCAGAGTTCAAAACCGGATTGAGCGAGCACCTCCAGAAGTCGATCGAGACGAAGACGTTCGCGGCGACGGATGCGGCTCCGGGCGCGGGCGCGGGCGCGGATCTGATCGAGGTCGCGCTGGAGGACTATGACGCCACCGTGGCCGACCTGAGCGGGGACGGAAAGGTGCTGGTGATGGACTTTTATACGCAGTGGTGCGGGCCTTGCAAGCTGATGAAGCCGACGCTGGTTGAGTGGAGCGAGAGCATGGCATCCCAGGGGGTGTCGTTCAGGACGTTTGAGGCGTCGAAGAAGAATGCACCGGTGGGCAAGGCGCTTGGTATCAAGTCTGTGCCGACGCTGATCGTGTACAAGGACAATACAGAGGTGGCGCGGGTGGTGGGCAACAAGCTTCCGGCGCTGAAGGAGGCCATCGAGGCTGCTCTGGCCTAGGCGTCGTTCCTGACCTTCTGAATTCATGCATCTTTTCCCGTTAAAACACGCTATAGACAACAATCAGGTCTAAGTGATGATCGGCGGAACGGGCGCCGGCTCCCGCTTTTTGAAGCTGGGAATCAGGTTCTTGAAGAAGTGGTCGCGCCCGTCCGCCATCGACTGTGCCCGCGAGAGGCTTCCGGAACGTTGGGCGGTGGCCGGCGGCGCCTCTTCGCCCTGCCAGAAGAACAAACACATGCTGTTTCGATCTCTCCTTCAGGTTCAGGACTCGTCCTCCCTGGTCGCAGTCGCCGCAACCGTCGCTGGGGCTGGGGTTGATTCGACCCGTTCGTAAAAAACCTGACGCACTCACGCGTTCTGTGTGCGTGTGTGTGTGTGTGTGTGTTTTGAGATCTGCTCCTCGTGTTTTCCGTACCAACTCTGCAGATGACCACCTTCTTCTCCTCAGGACCTCAAGCCAGGCCTCTTTTAAAAGCTTTTCAAGCCAGCTGGCCTGCAGGCGTCTTCAATAGTTCGACGACGAACGCCACCACCTGCCCGCTGTCCACCCCCATCCCGACGTCCACCTCGGGCCGCCCCACCCACGCGTTCTCCCCGATCCACGGCCGTTCGAGGCGGTCGAGAATCGTCTGCCCGCGAGCCGGGCCGTCCTCGACCACGACGACCTTGCCGGCCCGCCACTCGAAGAGCTCGGGCCGGACGACGGCCACAAACGCGGCCGCGTCGTGCAGAAAGATGCCCTCCATTCCATAAGATTCTCGGTGGTACTTCAGGTAGAACTGAGAGATGTCGTGCAGGAAATCGCCGTGTCGAGAGCCGCAGCCCTTGAGGCCGTCCAAGTCAGCCGTCGTCAGGACGCACTTGTGCGTCACGTCGAGGCCAATCACCTTGAGTTTCGGCCGCTCGATCCGAGAGAATACCACATTTGCCGCCTCTGGATCGCCGTAGATGTTTGCCTCGGCGGCCGGATTGACGTTGCCGTTCACAGAGTAGGCACCGCCGAGCACCACCACCCCCTTCAACTTGTCCTGCAGCCTCGCATCCAGCTGCAGCGCCAGCGCGAGGTTGGTCAGCGCGGCGAGACACAGCACGACGATCTCACCGGGGTGCTCGTTCGCCAGCCGCACGATGTGTTCCGCGGCCGACCCCGGGGACGCAGCGTCCGCGGTCTCTGCAAACGTCTGGTTCGTGTTGCCGAAGCCGTCCCGGCCGTGGACGAAATCGGCGATGCGCTCCTTGGCAGCTCCGCATAGAGACGTCGCGCATCCCCGATAGACCGGGACGTCGGGCCGGCCGGCCTTGGTGCGGAGGAACAGAGCGTTGCGCGTCGCAATGTCGGTGGGCACGTTGCCAAAGATAGAGGTCAGTGCGACAATGTCGACCTCCGGGCAGCTGAACGCCCCGAGGATGGCCTGCGAGTCGTCGATGCCCGGGTCCGTGTCGATGATGAGCTTGATGGGGGGAGGGGGAAGGGGCGAGGTCATCGCTGGGTATTGGGGATGTCTGGTAGGTCAGGGTCGGGTCTCGTACAGCCGTGCGCGATCGACCGCGTCAACGACAACGACGGCAGTGTCAGATACACTATACTGCGGATATATATGTTTGGTGGCACGCCCAGGGCAATGTGCCTTTCTTTCGAGATCGAGAGGAGACTTTCTCTCTCTTTCTCGCGCGGATGTCATGACATGTGATCACATCCGCGACAGTGTCGCATCGGTTTCACTTCAAGTATACATGTAAGTATCATGATCAATGTTTCCGTCAAGTCAATGGTAATAGTCTTCTCTCTCCCTCTCTCTGTCTCTCAACAGCTTCTCTCGAGGGCCTTGAGGGGATTGACGAAGAAGCAATAGTCCCCGTCCGCGCCGCCTTCGGCAAACGGGGTGGCGGCCGCAAACAGCTCCCGGCCGCGCTCGGCATCGTTCTCCTCCTCCTCCCAGATGCCCGCCTCGCGCTTGACGCCAACGCGATGCCCTGACGCGCAGCAGTGCAGCACTCCCCGGGTTACCAGGTCGGAGATGATCTCGCGCGCGAACTGGGGCGGCAGGATCTTGAGGGACGCGACGAGGTAGTCCCCGCGGATCCCTGGGATGCGCGACGTCAGGTCCACCAGTCGCAGCACCAGGCTCTCCCACAGCGGCCTGATGACTTTTCCTTCCGAGTTGATCCACGGGCGCAGCGGAACTTCCTGGCCGACGACGAGATGCTCGCTCCCCATGGCGTCGACGATGCGGGCCTCGCTGTAGCCGGCGAGGAGGCGCACCAGGCCGTACTGCTCGAGCAGTTCCTCGATCTTCTTGACGCTTTCCAAGTCGGCGCTGAGGTTATTGTGCTCGAGCAGCGACTGGAGGGTGCCGGCGGAGATGCCGTTGGTCCCGCCGTCGACCACCGCCTTGAGGATCGACTGCCCGGCGTCCACGCCCAGCACGCGCTTCACCTCATTGTTGAACGCCGACTTGGCCTCCTTGCGCTTCTGGGAAGATTTGCCCACCTCGCTCGGTTCAAACTTGCGAGTGGCGGCCGGCTTGTCCGCTCTCTTCGACTTGGCCGACCTGGCCGACCTGGCCGACTTGGTCGTCGGCTCGGGCGCCACAGGACCGCCGTTGGTGCCGTTGATGACTCCGCCGTTGAGCGCGATCGACGCCATGTTCAGGCGGAGGCACTGGTTTCCGAGAACTTCGGGGTCTTCTTTATCCTCCTTGTTTCGCGATCTCTGCACGTCCGTCGGCACGCGGAGCGCGAACGACGCCCCGCCCATGACGCCCAGGCTCAGCAGGGGGGCCAGCGAGAGCGGGTTGCGCTGCGCCGGGAGTGGCCACAGGATCCCGTCGTCCGTGGGCTCCAGCGCGGCGGCATTGTCCTCGTTCAGCATCATGGGAGCAAACGGTGGCTTGGTGCCCTCCTTGTACAGCTCCGACAGGCACAGGGTCGGCTGCCCGTCGGGGAGCTCCCCGACGTCGATCAGGTTGTTGTGCTGCTGGCGGAGGTGCTTGATGGCGCCCTTCATGGTTTCGGGAGAGAAGCGCTTCCACTCGAACAGCGCCTTGATGGAGTCGATCGACTTGCCCATGAACTCGACCTCGTACAGGGACGAGAGGATCATGCTGATGGCCGACGTCACCTCCACGCTCGGCTCGGGCGCGGGGCCGCGGGCCTTCTCCGACTCCTTGCGGGCCTTATCCGCGTAGTTGCAGAGCCAGCGGAAGTATTCCAACGGATTGGAACCGTCCGGTGTCGCCTTGGACAGGCGGTCGAACCGAGACGACGGCGCCTCGCTGCCCTCGACCGGGCGCTCCGGGGCGGCCTGGACGACACGCTCGATGAGCCCCGCGATGGTCGAGGTGGACGCCATGTCGTCGTTGTCCCTGATCTCGAAGATGTCGGAAGATCCCTGGGCCTTCTTGGACGCGGCCTTGAGCAGCTTCAGCTGGGCCTGCGCCTCCCTCAGGGCCTTGTTGGCCGCGTGCAGCCGCACCTGGGCGTCCGCGTCGTTCGGGTCCGCGTCGGCGGCCGCGGCGGCCGCTTCTTTGGTGTCGGCGACCGCTTTCTTGGCTTGTTCCTCGGCTTTCTTGTGCCGGTCGAACACATTATTGGCCTCCAGCTTGATCTCCTCCATGAACTCCTTGACGGTGGCGTCGGCCATCAGCTTTTGAAGCCTGTTGTTGCACGACCCGGCCCTGATGCCTTGGGGAAGCTTCATCAGGGCAAATTTGACCTTGGCAGCACTGCCCTCGGAGGCCACCCAGCCGGCCCAGGCGCGCAACAGCTCGCGGTCCTCGCTCTCGAACCACTTGCGCTTCCTCGTCGGCGGCGGCTGGGTCTCGGGCTGCAGCAGGATGAACTGCTCCTCCTCCTCCTCCGGAAGCTCGTAATCCGTGCCCTTGCCGTGAGATCTATTCTTGTGCCTGGACTTCGTCCTGTCCTTGCTCTTCCTGCCAGGACCCCCGCCCTTGGTCGAATTCTGCCCCTTGGGGCGCTGCGCGTCGGCCAGGGTGCGCACGCACGTCTCCATGTCGACGTCGAACTCCTCAGCCAGCCTCTTGAACTCGCCCGGGTTCCACCTGAACTTGTCAAAGTCGAAGTCTGACGACGTGACCTTCGTCCTGAGCTTCTCGTAGTTGGATTGCTCGGTCATCTTGATGCGGCCGAGGTTCTTGTCGATCTTGACCTTGCTGACGGGCCAGGAGATCTGGCGCTCGGCCAGCTGCAGCTCCCTGAACTTGTGCTGCTGGACCTTCTTCATCGCGAACAAGTACTGCAGACTGTTCCAGTAGGCCTCGCGGACGTCCTTGTCCTTGAAGTCAAACTTGACCAGGTCCTCGCCCTCGGGCTCGCGGTTGTACCAGAGCACCTGGTGTCTGACCTCCGTACCCATGTAGTAGTGCGTGATGTTCTTGTCGACGTTCTTGTCGATGTTTGAACCGCCGATTGAGATCATCCGGAGCACGCCAATCAGGAGGAGCTTCTTGAGCACCTCCTGCAGGTGCCCTCGGGCCGCGTCGATGTCGGACTTCTCGGGCCCGGCCAGTGTCTGCAGCTCCTCGGGCGTCAGATCGGAAATGCGCTTGGAAAATATGCTGTGGAGGAAGTCAGTTTGTGTGTCCCAATCATGTTCGTCTTCCCAAACCTTGAAATCGGTAGACGACCCGAGGGCGCTCAGGAACACGGGAACGGTCATCGAGCTCCAGATGTCCTCAAACACAAAGACACGCTTGTTGCTCTCGTCCGTCGGCTCGAAACGGGAGAACTCTTGAACGTGGTCCTCCTTTTGCAGCGGCAGCGTGCCGTCGGTGTGGCGCTTGGGTGGCGCGTACACGATCTGGTTGAGGTCCCGGCACTCTCTGTCGTTGACGACCCGCGCAAAGCTCTCCGTGACGTAGTTCTCTGGACGCTCATCGATGAGGGAGCAGATGAGCTCGGAGACATCTCGGCAGCGCAGCAGCTTGGACTGGTGGTACCCGTTGGCGACCTGGGCGTTGAACTTCTCGAAGCTCTTCTGCTTGGTGTCGGTGTCGACCTCGCCGTCCACGGCGACGTCCTCCTCGTTCACTTGCCTCAAGTTCTTGGGATCCTCGTCGTCATCCTTCTTTCTCATGCGGTTTTTGAAGCTCTCGTGGTGAGCTTGGGTCACCTTCTTCATCATCTCTTCGTCCAGCTCCTTTCCGTATGGCAGGAAGACGGTCAGCTGGAACGCCTTGCCGTCCTTGGAAGGGACTCCCGCGGAGTCCCTCTTGATCACTTTCATCGCCACCGCTGCGTCGACGAGACGCTTGACAGTCTTGTGATCGATCTCCTTCGGCACCGGCCTGTTCCTTTTGATCGCCCACGCGGTCTCCTTGGTCAGCAGGAACGCCCCGGCCAGTTGGCTGAGGAAGAACCCCTTCTCGCGAACCTCTGTGCACAGCCACACGTAGCGGTGCTTGAACAGCTCATTCCTGGCCAATTTCCCGTCTGGCATCGGAAACGGCGGCGCGAGAGTCTCCTCCTCCTCCATCGCCGTGCTGTCCGGCTCCTCCTCCTCCGCAACGTCGACCCCAAAGAACGTCCTGTGCGCCCGCTTGAACGAGTCTCTCACCGCCTGGCTGGGGACGTACGAGATTTGAGAGCTCTTTCCCACCGTCACCTTCTTCTTCTGGATGCCCCTGCTCCCATCATCGCTCGTCGAGAACCGCTCCGACAGCTCGTTGAACCGCGCCGAGTGCTTCTTCAGGTTGAGCCCCAGCGACGACGACATTTCCGCTGACGTCTTCCCGAACGTCCCTGACGTAACCAGATGATGCATCAACTGCTTGTCCAGCGACAGCTCCACGAACTGCTTGGTCGGCAGCCTCGGCGGCTTTTTCACCACCGTCGGCACCGCCGGCACGTGCGTCTCCTCCTCCAGCTCCTTAATCTTCTTGATGATGACCTTCATCGATTCCTTCTCCGCCGCTCCTTTGTCTTTGTCCTCCTTCCTCTTCATCAGCACCTTCTCCTCCCGGATCAGCCCCTCCTCGATCATCT
>JACLAB010006512.1_pt1 | contig 11900 bp, 15 predicted proteins | sample 8027921 | NCBI WGS metagenome assembly JACLAB01 (sample SAMN15725117, study PRJNA655200) | protist metagenome | isolation source: fluorescence activated cell sorting (FACS) single amplified genomes of... | place: USA: West Boothbay Harbor, Gulf of Maine | collected 2000-07-19
GCATAACAGCTTGTAGATTATTTGCAAATACACAAGGTAGTTATTTAACAGCAATAGAAATCGCAGGATGATTAATTTAATTTTTTTAACAGGAGTAAGAAATGGCAAATGAGATGACAACAGTCGATGCCCTACAATCCCTAAAGCCAAACGCTGAATGGGTATTGAGGGGTGACACTTTAGAGTGGCTAGATTCAGGACAAGCTGAACCCACAGCAGACGAACTAGCAGCAGAGGTTACAAGACTGCAAGGTGTCTATGATGGTAAAGCATACCAAAGAACAAGGGCAACAGCCTATGCAGAAATCAAGGAGCAGTTAGACCAACTGTACCACGATATGACTGCTGGTAAGCTAGACGCAACAGGTGAGTGGCATAAAGCAATTAAAGCTGTAAAAGACGCAACACCTAAACCATAGGAGTAGTAAATGCCAACAGAAATTAGTGGCTCAACTGGAGTCAACAAGATACAAGACAATACGATTGTCAATGCTGATATAAACAGTAGTGCTGCTATTGCTGGTTCTAAATTAGTAATGCCCACAGGTAGTGTGTTACAGGTTGTACAAAACACAACCTCAACGACTACACACGTTAATAGTACTACAACTTTAACAACAGCAACAGATTTAAATGTGACTATAACTCCTTCTTCAAGTTCTAGCAAAATTTTAGTAACTATAAATGCGGGTGGATTGGTTTTAGGTGTAACAAACGCTATTTTATTTAATATGTTAAGAGATTCTACAACTATTGTAGCAAGAGCAAGACAAGGTTATAACTCTGATTCTGACCAATCAGAGGGGTGGACATCAATACCTTTTTTTATGAGTTATTTAGATAGTCCTTCAACTAGTTCTGCAATAACATATAGTTTCAAAATTGGTATGGGTGCTTCTTCAAGTTGTCAACTTCAAATTAATTCAGGAACTGGAACAAACGATGGAATAGTAACAGCAATGGAGATAGCGGGATGACGGCTAAGCAACAAGCACAATTAGATAAACATGAAAAACAGATTATAGATCTCTATAAAGATGTAAGAGAAATTAAAAACATGCATCTAAAGTTTATGTCAATGGGTAAAGGTCTGTTGATTGGTTTTGGTTTAATGATTGCAACAGATTTTGGTTTAGGAGAGCTTTTACTTAAGTTATTATAAAGGAGAATATAATGCAACCAAAAAACAAGAAAGGACAATTTGTGAAACAAACGTTTGTAAACAAAGTTAAATACGTTTTTAACGTAGTTATTTGGAAAGTGGAGCGATGGGTAAAGCCAAGCTAAGATGATAGGATTTTTAACAAATATAGCTCCAATAGCATTAGGCTTTATTGCTAAGCTTATAGCTTTAAAGAGTCAAGCAGCTTCAGATCAACAAAAGTTGATGATAGAGAACATGCAAGCACGCAATGACTCTATTAATCAAGCTAGAGCCTGGGCAGATAAAGAAAGCCCTATGGCTGCTTGGAATAGACGAATTATTATATTAACTATACTAGGACTAATAATATTTACACAGATAGCACCCGTATGGTTTAATATACCTACAGCAGTACCGATAGTACATAAAGGATTTAGCATACTAGGAATTAACTTAACACAGGATGTAATAGAGTATGAAGTAATAAACGGGTTAATCAAGTATGACGAGATATTTGCCTGGGCAAGTATGATTATAGAGTTTTATTTTGGAGCTCAATTAGCAAAGGGGAAGTGATATGGAAACAGTAACAGGATACGTACTACAATTTTGGCAATACTCACTAGTAATAGTTTTAATAGTCATTGGAGCTATTTGGAAAGTATTAGATAGAGATGTTACACCGAATATAAAGTTTACATCTAAGGGTATGCCGCACATGAAACCTATTGCTATACCTACTAAAGGTAAAGGCTTTTGGGGAGGACTTAAAGTTTGGTTATTTGTATCTCGTAAGTGGGAGATAGTAAGTGACTACCATTACAACATTGATGGACAAGATTTAGTAATACCTAAAGGATTTGTATTTGATGGAGCATCAGTACCTAAGTTTTTACATACCTGGTTATCACCAATGGGAGTGTTACTAGTAGGTGGTTTAATACATGACTACGGTTACAAATACCAAACACTACTTTGTAAAGGTAAAAAGAAAGCTATTGGTATGAAAACACAAAGTCAGTTAGATGTTATATTTAGAGACGTAAACATAGTACAAAACGGGTTCAGGTTAATAAACTATTTAGCTTATTACGGATTAAAGCTAGGTGGATTTGCAGCTTGGAATAAACACCGCAAGGTTAACGCAAAGTGGAACACACATGGCAGCAAGTAAAATACATTTAGCAAATACAGATAAAAATTATAAACTTAAAAAAACTGATAAATTAACAACAGAAGGTAAACCTATTTATGTAAATAGTTTAACAGGAGAAGAACATTCTGAAATATCAGTAACAATTGAATATCCTGCTAATAGTGGTAAATGGATTAATGTTCCTAGTTTAAAAAATGGCAGAGTATATAATCCTAAAGGTGTATTAGCTATGCTTAAAGCAGGTAAGCTAACTCCTACAAGTACGCACATAAGCGAACAAGAAGCAGTAGAAGCTGCTGTTTACCGTAGTACTACATTACAATCTAATACTGGAGAAACTTTAAAACCTAGTAATGATATAAATCTATTAACTAGTCAATCAGCTAGAATAACTGAACAAGAAGTTCCTGGTCTTATTGCTGAAGTAAATCGTGCAGAAGATGCTTTTCAAAATCAAGAAACTGGTTTTCCTGAACCAAGAGTAACTAGAGCTGATGTTCCAGCTTATACAAGTGGTTCTGGTGCTAATGCAGATATATTAGCAGCTGCTGAAGCGGCATTAGCTAGTGACCAACAAACACAAAGATTAGCTGCAATTATGGATAATCAAGCTTTAGAAAAGCAAGATGATTACTATAAATATTATCCTAACAGTGCTAGAAATACTGACCCTAATTTTTCTGGTACTGCTCAACCTGAACGTATATCAGAAAAAGCAACTCAATACCTGGAACCAGAAGGATCTGCTCGTGCAGCACGTGAACGTGCTATTGGACGAACTATGGAATCTTATGGTAATCGTACAGGTGGTGTTAACCCACTTGATAGTAATACTATGCTAGCAGAAGGTTCTTCAAATGGTAGAGGTATAAATTATAGTAGAGAATCTATAAGCCCTTTTAATAATATGGTAGATTTATCTAATATAGAAAATCTTACTGATAACGGTGCTCCAGGATCTGCGTTTGCTATAGCTAAAGAAAATCAAAGACAAAACGATAAAATAGATGAAATAGCAAATGCTTCTGATAAAGCTGCAATGCAACAAAGAAAAAAGCGCTTAATAGCAGAAGAAAGAGCAAAAGAACTTGAAAGACTTAATAACTCTATTGGTCCTATTATTAGTCAATTAGAAGAAACTAAAGGTATAAATGTAGATTCAAAAGGATATTCTATTGGTGTAAATATACATGAGGGCGAACCTGTACCTTCAGGCACACCAATAACTGCAGAAGCTATCTCAGAAGCTTTTCCTGGTAATGAAAATGCAAGTTTTGATTCTAATACTGTATATGATATGGGTGCTTCAGATGATGGAATTTTTCCAGATGTTATAAAAAAAGCTAAAAATCTTAACCCAGATAAACAAATGCAAAATAGTTACAATTCAATTCCTGGCATGATGTCAGATGGTCCAAGTACTAGAGGACGAAATAGACAAAAACCTATATTTAATTTTAGTATGCGTCCTGAAGAAAAAATGAATGATGCTAGAAGTTTAAAAGGATTAACTCCTGATTATGGAGAAATGCCTGGATTTAAAAAAGCAAAAGATGGTAACTATTGGAGTGCAGACGAAAACTCAGAGTTTTGGAAAACAGATGCTGGATATGAAAAAGCAGTACAAACTTGGGGTGCTAGTGGCAATCCCCTTCCTACATACGTAAAAAAACCTGCTAGAAAAGAATTAGATGTTCAAGCAATTAAAAACTTTTTTAAACCAAATAGATAATGGATATTAAATTTACACGGTGTACAACAATACATAAAGGTAATGCTTTTATGTATTATTTTTATGATAAGAATATACCTGGTTACTTTATTACTAGCGTAGCTATAGCTGATGCTGTTAAAGATAAAAGATGTTTTATGGAAGTGTACGAATATTTTTGTACAGAAATAGTAAGAGATAAAGATATATATTGTGCGTTGTTTCCAAATACTGTAAGTTTATTTGGTAAGTATATGCTTGATGAAACAATAAAATATCAAGATAAAACGTTACATAAAGTTAAAAAATATGAAGATATTCGCATAATGCAGTATTATGTAGCACAACAACTTAAGGAAAAAGCACATGGCTGAGAAACAACATGATTTAGATGTAGATTTAAGTGAACCAAAAAAGCTTGTAGATTGGAAAAATCCACCTGACTTATTAGAACTTAAAGCTGATTACGATGAAGCCCAGTCTTCTCACACGTCACACGTATTAGATGTTGATGGTTGGATAGATGCTTTAAATGGTGAACAAACAATTAATAATAAGAAAGGCAGATCAAAAATTGTCCCTAAGCTTATTAGAAAACAAGCTGAATGGCGTTATGCTGCATTAAGTGAACCATTCTTATCTACTGATGATTTGTTTAATACAGCTCCAATGACTTTTGAAGATAAAGAATCTGCAATACAAAATGGGTTATTATTAAATTATCAAATTAATTGTAAGATAGATAAAACTGCATTTATTGATGAGTATGTGCGTACTGCAGTAGATGAAGGAACTGTTGTTGTTAAAGTTGGTTGGAACTATGAAGATGAGATTATAGAGGTAGAAGTACCTGACTTTGAATATCAACCATCACCTGAATCAGCTCAAATGCATGAGCAACTACATCAAATGATGGAACAAAATCCTGAGCAATATAAAACAGATACTCCGCCTGAGATACAAGAAGCACATAGATTAACTATGGAAACAGGTGTACCAATGATGGGAGTTCAAGTTGGTTCTCACATGGAAGAACAAACTAAAGTGATTAAAAATCAACCTGAGTTAGAAGTTTGTGACTATAACAATGTAATCATTGATCCTACTTGTTTAGGTGAGTTAGATAAGGCTAACTTTGTTATTTACAGTTTTGAAACATCTATGGCTGAACTTAAAAAAGATGGTAGATATTCAAATCTAGACCACGTTATATTAGAGAATGCTGCACCATTAGCACAACCTGACCATAACTTAGAAGATGAAACAAACTTTAAATTTAAAGACGACCCACGTAAAAAGATTATTGTTTATGAATATTGGGGTTACTGGGATATTAACGATACTGGAGATGTAGAACCTTTTATTGCAACTTGGGTAGGTGATGTATTAATTAGAATGGAGTCTAATCCATTCCCTGATAAAAAACTACCGTTTGTGTCAGTTCAATACTTACCTGTACGTAAACACATATATGGTGAACCAGATGGTGCGTTATTAGAAGATAACCAAAAGATTATTGGTGCTGTAACACGAGGTATGATTGATATTATTGGTAGGTCTGCTAACGGACAAATGGGTATTCGTAAAGATGCTTTAGATGTTACAAACTCTCGTAAATTTGAACAAGGAGCAGATTACAAGTTTAATTCTAATGTAGACCCTAGACAAGCATTTCATATGGATACATATCCTGAAATCCCTCAAAGTGCATTAAACATGTTAAATCTTCAAAACAATGAAGCTGAATCATTAACAGGTGTTAAAGCATTTAATAGTGGTATTAGTGGAGCAGCATTAGGTAATACAGCTACTGGTATTAGAAGTGCATTAGATGCAGCTTCTAAACGTGAGTTAGGAATACTTAGAAGATTAGCTGATGGTATTAATCAAATAGGTCGTAAGATTATATCTATGAACTCTGAGTTTTTATCTGATGAAGAAATTGTAAGAGTAACTAATGAAGAGTTTGTTGCTATTAATCGTGAAGACTTAGGTGGTATGTATGATATTAAATTAAATATTTCTACAGCTGAAGCTGATAACGAAAAAGCTCAAGAACTATCATTTATGTTACAGACAATGGGTAACAACATGGATCCATCTATGTCACAGATTATATTAGCTGACATAGCTAGATTACGTAAAATGCCTGAACTAGCTAAACAGATTAAAGAATATAAGCCGCAACCTAATCCAATGGCTGAACAAAGAGCACAAATGGAAATGCAACTATTACAAGCTCAGATAGCTAATGAAAGTGCTAAAGCAGCTGAAAATGCAGTAGATGTAGAATATAAGAAAGCTAAGACTCAGACTGAAATATCTAAGTCTAGAAACTTAAATAGTAAGTCTGATATGGAAGACTTAAATTTTGTAGAACAAGAGTCTGGTGTTGGCAGACAACATGAAGAAAACATGAAAGGAGTAGACCAACAAAACGCAATGGACAACAAGTTTGCAGATGCAATAATTAATGATCCAATGTTAAATGGTCAGTAAGATTAGAAAAAACCGTGATATAATCGCGAAAATAGACAATTTGTATAACAAATTAGTTTATTTAAAAAATAGGAGAGATTTGTTATTTAAATTATTAACAATACTTTGTTTTTATCTCAATAAGAGGACACACGATGAGCACAGAAGAACAATTGCAAGAATTAGAAGATAATATGAATGATGCTAAGCATTTCATTGATATTAAAGATAGTACTATTAAATTATTTAAAAATCGAGAATTTAAAAAAGTAGTTCTTGATTATTATTTTAAAGAAGAAGCTGCTAGATTAGTTATGGCTAAAGCTAGTTCTTTAAATGAAGAACAACAAAAAATGATTGATAATATGATTTATGGTATTGGAGCATTAAGTAATTTCTTTGATAGTGTACTAACTAGAGGCACACAAGCAGAACAAGCTTACAGAGACGATGAAGATGCTAGAACACAAATATTACAGGAGGACTTAAGCAATGGCTGAAGTAAATAGTCCTCTAGGAATGGATGACGAAGAATTCCTAAAACAAGATTTAAGTGAACTTGAAGCTGGATTAATTGCAGCAGAAGAAGCTGAAGCTCAAGAAAACACTGAAGAAATTGATACTCCTGAAGAAGAGCAAACTTCTAAAGAAGTAACAAGTGAAGACGAAGAAGTAACTCCTGATAAGGTCGACCCTTATGAGGAAACAGATGAGTCTGAAAGTAATACGGAAGAATCTGATGAAGAGATATTAGAAGATGAAGTAGCTGACCTAGATGAGGATACTCAACTAGAAGACGAAACATTAGAAGATACTGTAGAGTTAGAGTCTGAAGATACAGATGCTACTGAAGATACCAATGAAGCTAAACAAGAGAAGGATACTTCTCAAGCTAAAATTGATTATGAAGCAGCATACAAGCGGATAATGGCACCATTTAAAGCTAGCAAGCGGATGATGCAAGTCGATAACATTGACGATGCAATAGCCCTAATGCAGAAAGGCGCTGACTATCATAATAAGATGAAGACTTTAAGTCCTAATCTTAAGATAGTAAGTACTTTAGAAAAAGAAGGATTGTTAGATCAAAATAAACTTAACAATTTAATCGACCTTTCTAAAAAAGACCCTAAAGCAATTGCTCAACTTATAAAAGATAGTGGCATTGACCCGTTAGATATAGATACTGATGAGGAAGTAACATATAAACCTAATAATTACAGTGTATCAGATAAAGAGTTTAAAATTAATCAAGCAATTGATGATATTAGAGATACCCCATCTTTTGACAAGACTATAAATATCTTAGCTAAAGAGTGGGATAACGAAAGTAAAAACTTAATATCTGACAATCCTGAGATTATATCTATTATTAATGACCATGTATTTAATGGAGTTTTTGATAAAGTACAATCGGTTGTTGATACTGAGAGAGCGTTAGGAAGACTACAAGTACCTGATGTTGTCGCTTATAGACAAGTAGCTGAACATCTACAATCTCAAGGAGCACTAAGTAATCAACAGGAATCTGTTAGACCTCCTCCTGCATCTGTACCGAAGACTAAAGCACAGGACCCTGCTGTTGTACAACAAAAGCGTAAAGCCGCAGCAGGAACAAGAAAGACTGCAGGTAAGACTGATAGTGCATCAGCCAATTATTTAAATATGACTGATGACGAATTTATGAAACTTGCCGATGTGTAGTTTTTCTCTTTTAATACAGCTATAGGAGAATAATATGGCTTTAGAATATGGCACAGGCGCAAATGGCGCCAGTAATATTGGTGCGCAAGCGCGTACTGATTTTTACTTTAAAAAAGCGCTCATCAAAGTACGTGACATTCAGTACTTTATGCCGCTAGCTGATGTAAGGGCAATGCCTAAGCATCATGGTAAAACAATCAAGCAAGATGTATATCAACCACTATTAGACAGTCTTAACGTATCAGACCAAGGTATTGATGCTGATGGTCTAATCATTACTCAAGGTAAGTGGAAAGGTTATACTGGTCAAGGTGTTGAAGTAACTGGTGGTACAGGTTGGGTTGCTCCTACAGCAACAGCAGCAGGTTACTTTGGTACTGAAGCTCAAGCTTTAGCTCACGCTACTGCTGATATTTCGCTTGAACTTGGTGGTAACATTTATGGTTCTTCAAAAGACATTGGTGTTATTGTTGATCGTTTGCCAGCGTTAACAGAGAATGGTGGAAGAGTTAACCGTGTCGGTTTTACACGTACACAAATAACTGGTTCACTTATCAAGCAAGGTTTCTTCACTGAATACACTCAAGAGTCTCTAGACTTTGATTCAGATTCAGAATTGATGTCACACATCACTGAAGAAATGATGGTAGGTGCTACAGAACTAACTGAAGCACAACTACAAAAGGATTTGATTAATACTGCTACTTCTAGTGGTACTGTTCAATATCCTGGTACAGTTACAACTAAAGCTACTGTAGCTGCAGCTGCTGACTATGATGACCTAATGACTTTATCTATTGCTTTGGACAATAACAAAACTCCAAGAACAACTAAGATAATTTCAGGTTCTCGTATGACAGACACTAAAACTATTAATGGTGGACGTGTTATGTACATTGGACCAGACTTAATTCCTCTAGTTCGTAAAATGAAAGGAATTGACACAGGTTCAGCAGTAGGTTCAGGTTTTGTTGGTGTAGAAAAGTACGCTGACGCTACTACAATTATGAATGGTGAGATTGGTTCAGTAGACCAGTTCCGCTTTGTTGTAGTTCCTGAAATGCTTCACTCTGAAAAAGGTGGTGCATCTGATGCTGCAATTTACCCAATGCTTTGTGTTGGTGATGGTTCATTTACTACTATTGGTTTCCAAACTGATGGTAAGAGCCTTAAGTTCACTACTACTCACAAGAAGCCAGGTAAAGAAACTGCGGACGTTAATGATCCTTACGGTGAAAAGGGTTTTTACTCAATCAAATGGTACTACGGTTTCATGGCTTTACGTCCTGAACGCCTAGGTATTATTTGGACTAAGAAAGCTTAATTTAAGTTTTCTTATTATCTTCCTCACATACTACGTATGTGGGGAAGATTTATAAAGGAGATGATATGAATATAGAAGAAATGACATCCAAACAAATTAGTGACGAATTAAGTAATAGAGGTGTAACTATGCATTTTAATAGTAAAAGAGAAAAGCTAGAAGAAGCTTTAATGGCAAGCGATAATGTTGATGTTGCAGTTGCAGAAGCACCATCAAATAAAATACGAATAACTGAAGAAGAATTAATTGCTAATGATTTTAAAGTTAATGGTGTTGAATTAGAAGGCATGAGAAATTTACATGCATTAAAACTTCAAAGAGTTATTGTAAGGTCTAACGACCCTCTTAAACGAGAATCTGCGGGTGAAATTTTTACTGTAGGTAATAAAATAATTAATGATGGTAAACCTGTTAAAAAGTATATTCCATTTAATAATGAAGATGGATGGCACATACCTAATATACTACTAGACCATCTTAAAGCTGCAGAATGTCAAATTTTTGCAAAAGTTACTCGTAATGGACAAGAGTTTATGGAGCCTAAAAATATTAAAGCTTTTAATGTTGAAATTTTGCCTCCATTAACTGAAGAAGAAAGACAATCATTAGAAATAAAACAAAAATCAACTGGATCAGTAGGATAACATTATGGCACTTACAAATGCATCATTAACGCAAGGTAGCTCAGTAACAAATACTAACAATGTAATCACAGGTACTGGAGTATTTGATGATTTGATGGAATCTGTTACTGCTCACTTAGAAGCACAGTTTCAGTTAGGTAGAATAACAGGAACTGATTTTGCTACTGTGTATTTAGGTGCAATCCAAAGTGCCTTACAAGCTTCAGTTAGTTATGCAATTGGTCAAGAAAAAACAAATGCAGAAGTTGCTTTGTTAACTCAAAAACAAACTACTGAATTTGGACAAACATTAGTAACTGGTAATACTACTCCTAATGCTAATAGTATTTTAGGTAAACAAACTACTTTATATGGAGAACAAGCCAAAGGCTTTAAGTGGAATGCTGATCAAAAATATCTTAAAACATTGTTAGATGCATGGGCTATTAATATTAGTACAGCAGGTGTAGCTTCAACTAACGTTACTGCACTTAATGCTACAGGTACAGGTAATATTAATACACAGATTACTAATGCAGAGCCTACAGGCTAATGTCTAACAGATTGCGCAACAATGTCATAGCTTTAGGTATTGTTGCATGTTTTTGGGTAATCTTTGTATTACCTGTAATGGCAGTAGATGAAAGCTCGATAACACAGAACACAACCTCTACTGTAACAACTAGTGGTACAAATGAGACTACAGTTAAGTCTCCTCCTCCTTCAGCTATATCACCTAATGTAGGTGGTAATAACTCTGATTTATGTACTATATCTTCTAGTGGTGCTTTAGGCACACAAATATTATCTTTAAGTTTAGGTGCTACTTATACTGAAGAGAATTGTCTTAGATTAAAGAAAGCAGGTAGATTATATGATATGGGTATGAAAGTAGCCGCAGTATCAATAATGTGTCAAGATAAAGATGTATGGCAAGCTATGATGGATGCAGGAACTCCGTGTCCAATTGATGGTCTAATAGGCAATGAAGCCAAAGCTGCATGGCAAGTTAGGACTGACCTAATACCTATGCCAGAGGATGAAGATGAAACTACTGCACAAGAAAAGCGTGATAAGGTTCTCAGCATTATGGGTACTGCTGCTGCTGCCTTTATCTTCTTTTAGCTACACATTCGGTTACACACCTAACGCAGCTATCAATGGCTTAGAGTGGTCAATGAATCCTTCATACATAGGAGTCAATGCTATTGGCGGTATGGATGTATCAGGAGTTACTTACAAGTACACACCAATTAAAAACAAAGAAGATAATTATATTGTTACTTTAGAAAATGATAAAGTAGGTGGTGGTTATGTGTTTCAAGATAAACAAGACTGGTCACAAAGAGAAGGTGGCATAGAAATAAGAAGAACAATTGCATTACCGTATACACCTATTGCAGTGTTTGGTGATGGTAGACTTAAACAAGAAGGCACAGGAAGTATAGAAGGTGCAGATGTTAGATACATATATAGATTTGACCATTGTTTTGATCCTCAGAGTGATCCTAACTGTCCTGGGTATGTAAAACCTAAACCGCCCCCAATACCTGATATACCAGATTATGATGCATTGCAAGATGAGTCAGTACAGCTTGCACAAACAGAAACTGATAAAGAGTTATTAGAAGAAGATGAAGAAGCTAAAGATGAAGATGAAGAAGAAAAAGACAAAGAGAATATGGAGTCTCTTTTAGCTACTACAGAAAATGCACTTACTATTGCTAATGAAGTATCACAAGCTGCATTGTTACAAGTAA
>JACLAB010015871.1_pt1 | contig 11888 bp, 9 predicted proteins | sample 8027921 | NCBI WGS metagenome assembly JACLAB01 (sample SAMN15725117, study PRJNA655200) | protist metagenome | isolation source: fluorescence activated cell sorting (FACS) single amplified genomes of... | place: USA: West Boothbay Harbor, Gulf of Maine | collected 2000-07-19
AGGAGGTTCGTAAGGACGTCTCCGTCTTGGACATTCGCGTCGGCGTAATTGAAAAGGCGTGGGAGCATCCGGGGGCGGAAAAGCTCTGGTGTGAAAACATCAACCTCGGCGAGAAGGGTGTTCGCCAGATTTGCAGTGGTTTGCGCGCGTTTAAGACGAAGGAGCAAATGGAAGGCGCGCGCGTTTGCGTCATTGTCAACGTCAAGCCAGGTAAGCTTCGCGATGTCACCTCGGATGGTTTGGTGCTCTGCACGTCCAACGCGGACCACACCGAGGTTGATTTCGTTATCCCGCCGGAGGGCGCTGCCGTCGGCGAGCGCGTCATGTTTGCCGGCTTTGAAGGCGAGCCGGAAGCCGTGTTGAACCCAAAGAAGAAGCAACTCGACGCTGTGTCTCCAGATCTCAAGACGAACGCCGAAGGTGTCGCGTGCTACAAGGACGTGCCGTTTATGACTACCGCGGGTCCGTGCACGAGCCCGTTGAAGGAGTGCCTCATCAAGTAGGAATTGTTTCCCAGCCGTATACATTGTCGCAATGAAAAGTTCACATTCATTCATTTAAATAATTTTCTTCCTACAGCCTTCCTAGTGCCTACAGCGAGCAGTTTTACGTTTATATTCGTGACTTTCGTTGATCTATACACAAATTATTGACCGAACATGATCTCGATGTTGTCAAGGAGCCTGACTTGGCCGAACTTCGCGGCAATGGCCATGACGCACGGAGAAACGACGACGCCAGTGTACGGTTTCAGCGTCTCTGGATGCACGGCTTCGACGTAATCAACGACACCTCCTCCGCTATTAATCGCCTCCGTCACCATGCCGACGAGCCGCTCGCTCTCAACGTTCTTTTCGGTCTCGGCGAGTTCCTTGGCTTTACGCAAACTCTGATTGATGACGGCAGCCTCGGCTCGTTTCTCAGGCGTCAACAACAAGTTGCGCGAGCTCATGGCGAGACCATCCGATTCTCTCACTATTTCCACACCCACAATATCGATATCAAAGTCTAAATCTCGTACCAATCGTCGAATCACCCGCCATTGCTGATAGTCCTTTTTGCCGAACACCGCGACATCTGGCTCGACAACGTTGAACAATTTCGTCACCACGGTCGCCACACCCCTAAAGAAATGCGGTCGCGAGATGGCACACAACCCTTTACCCATCTCGCTCACTTCGACATTCGTTTCATGCGGCGGAACGTCTCCTTCCGACGCGTTCACGTACATTTCCTTTGGCGCGAAGACGCACGTCGCGCCTCTCGCCCGCGCTGCCGCCAAGTCACCCTCCATCACCCTCGGATACGCATCAAAGTCCTCCCCGGGGGCAAACTGCTTTGGATTGACGTATATTGACATCACCACGACGTCCCCGCGCGTCTTAGCGACGTCTAACAGCGCCAAATGTCCCTCGTGCAGCGCACCCATAGTCGGCACGAAGGCTACTTTTTTTCCCTCGGCGCGTCTCGCGCGGCTCCACTCGCGCATCTCCTTGGCGCTCTCAATCACCACGGTGTCCGACATGACGAAGCTACAAGACGAGACAGACGCGGGTGGATCGTTCGTTCGTTCGCGTCGGTCGGTCGGTTCGCGTTGTCGACCTCGGCGGCGTTGTCTGCGGACGTTTCGTTCGCGTCGGCACCGAGGTCGACACGAATTGTCGTATTGGAGCCATTTTTGTGGTATCCAACGGTTACGATGGGACGGCGCGGTCCGAAAGAAATCCATCCAAACTTTCATCTTTCGCGACAAAGACCGCCGGGGTGACGGCAGAGCGCGGACGCGACGCGCGGGTGAAGGCATCGACCGATCGCGATGGACTTCGCCGAGCTCGAGTCGCGCGAGGGCGTCCGGCTTAGCTGGAATGCGTGGCCGTGCTCGAGGATCGAAGCGACTAGAGTGGTGTTGCCGTTCGGAGCGCTAGTGACCCCGGGAAAAGATCTCGGTGCGGCGTGCCCGACGCTGCCGTACGAACCGGTGGTGTGCGAACAGTGTCAGGGAGTGTTGAATCCGTACTGCGCGGTGGATTACTACTCGAAGAATTGGAGGTGCGCGCTGTGCGATGGGTTGAACAAGTTGCCGAGGAATTACGAGCAAATTAGCGAGAATAATCTGCCGGCAGAGTTGTTCCCGTCATACACGTCTGTGGAGTATCAGATGCCGTCCAAGTCGACGAGTCCGCCGGCGTTCATCATCGTGCTCGATACCGCGTGCTCGAGCGAGGAGGAACTGCGAGATGCGAAGGATAGCGTGTTGCAGATGGTGAGTCTGTTGCCAGAGGACGCATTCATCGGTTTGGTTACGTTTGGATCAACGGTTCGCGTGCACGAGCTCATAGAACCATCAGAGAACTCTTATGCTGGGATGCGAAGGTCGTACGTGTTCAGAGGGACGAAGGATTGCGAGCAGGAGGATTTGAAGCGAATGTTGGGATTGGATTTCAATCGACAGCGGGTGGTGCAAAATGGTGCGAGGCCGGCACAACATACAAACGGCTTTGCAGAAGTGAAACCGACTCGACGCTTCGTCGCGCCGGTGGGTGAATGCGAATTTGCGCTCCAGAGTGCGCTTGATGATGTGACGATCGATGACGCCACCTCGGAACGCGGTCGGCGACCGCTCAGAGCGATGGGTGCGGCGATGAGTATCGCTACGGGGTTGTTGGCTGAGTCTCACCCATCTCAACCTGGCCGAGTGTTGATGTTCACGTCCGGACCGTGTACTTCGGGACCCGGTACCGTCGTAGGGACCGACATGGCTGAAAACCTGCGCTCGCACCAAGACTTGGATAAGAACGCGGGGAAGTATTACAAGGAAGCGTGCAAGTTTTACAACGCTCTGGGAATTCGACTAGCGACGCATTCGCACACGTTGGATGTCTTCGCGTGCTCGCTGGATCAAGTTGGTTTGGCTGAAATGAAAATCGCTGTAGACCAAACGGGAGGATACATGATTCTTGCGGAACAGTTTCGGGCTGAGACTTTCAGGCAATCACTCGCAAAGATGTTTGCGCGCGATCCAAATACTGGAGCTCTTGAGATGAAGTTCAACGGGACTTTTAGCGTTTTCTGCACACCTCAGATCATGGTGTGCGGCGCCATCGGACCCATCAGTGCGCTTGCGGTGAAATCAAAGCGCATCAGTGAAAACGAAATCGGATTGGGTCAGACGACTTCTTGGAGGCTGTGTACATTCTCGCCAACTTCAACAATTGCGGTCTACTACGAGGTTGTGAACCAGCATAGCAACCCGATTCCAAACGGCCAGCCGTTTTTCTTGCAATTTTGTACGCGATATAAAACGAGTCTCGGAGAAATTCGCTTGCGCGTGACGACGGTTGCTCGACGTTGGGCTGAGAGTAGCTCCACCCCGGAGATTTTGGCAGGCTTTGATCAAGAGGCGTCGGCGGTGCTCATGGCGAGAATTGCCACCTTTAGAACCGAAAACGAAGAGTCTTTTGATTTGTTGAGATGGTTGGATCGGACATTAATCCGCGTAGGAGCCAAGTTTGGCGAATATCAGCGTGACGCTCCCGACAGCTTCCGAATGCCGCCAAATCTGTCCATTTATCCTCAATTCATGTTTCACTTGCGGCGTTCGCAGTTCTTGCAGACCGCAAACAACTCGCCCGATGAAACAGCATTCTATCGTATCATGTTGTCCCGCGAGACAGTGAGCAACTCTCTCGTGATGATACAACCGACTCTGTTGAGTTACTCATTTAATGGGCCTCCTCAACCAGTCTTGCTGGACGTCAACGCCATCACGCCAGATACCATTTTGCTTCTGGATTCGTACTTTTTGATTGTATCGCACCGAGGAAGCACCGTCGCGGCGTGGTATAAAGCGGGTTACCAGGATCAGCCGGAACACGAGGCGTTCAGGACACTCCTCGCCGCGCCGGTCCATGATGCGCGATCTCTCGCCGCCGAACGCTGCCCCACGCCGAGGTTAGTTGAGTGCAATCAAGGTGGATCTCAGGCGCGTTTCTTGTTGGCGAAATTGAACCCCTCCGCGACGCACAACAACAGTAATGGTTACAGTGAGAGCGGTGGCGAGATCATATTCACAGACGACATTAGTATGAGCGTCTTCCTAGAACACCTGGCAAAGCTTGCAGTCTCGTCGTAAGAGAAAAATTTGTAACTTAGAAATCTTAGCGCAAGCAGTCTCATCGCAGTATTTTACAAATCACTAATCTTTATCTATCGTGAGCGGCTTGGGTTCTTGTTCGCCATCCGGGCTACGCGGTGTCAGAAAAAGTTCTGGAACGCTCGCGGAACGCTTATGCCTGGAAGGCGTTTCAAATGCGTTCACATCTTTCGCGTCCGGTATTGTCCTGACTGGAGGTTCCTCCTCCATGTTGATGCCTCGCTGTCGCCATTCTAATCCAGGCACCACTCGTTTTGCATCTGTCGGTTGTCGGCGCGGAGAAAGCAATCCTTGCGTGTCTTTTGTGGACACTTTGTTGCCGCCTTCGTCTGGCTTTTTTATGGTGAACGCCCGCATAGTAGATCGAGCACCAGAGCGGACCCTCTTCGCGAACCCAGCCCCTTTCGTTCGTTTACCAGTGGCTTCGGTCAAAGCGGGAGCCATCGTCGACGTCGAGCTCGACTTGTTCAACTTTGAGCGCTGGGGACTCATCATGGGCGAACTTGGAGCGACGACGAGCGGCGAGTTCGCGCTTTCGACATAAGTTGGCACCGGAGTGGAACGAGTCTGTTTGTTCATCGGACTACCTAAAGTGGTCTGACTGTCCGTCTTCGATGAACTACTCTTCTTGCGCGAGAACATCCGACTCATCATACTTCCTTTCTTTTCGAGTTTTTGCTGCCTCTCCTCCACCTCGACTTCCTGCGCGGTGACGTCTTGCTTCACCTCAGGATGCAAGAGCACAGACAAGAATTCAAATTCGAACGTCAACGACCCAGATGGGGTATTCGTAAGTTCAAAGACCTCTTCGACTGGTGTACCGATGAGCGTGCACCGAGAAAGAACCGCGCGAGTGTCCAGTTCAAGGCGACCGAGTGATGTTTTCACACCAAAAGCGTCTCGATCCCACACTTCGAGCAAAATGTTGCTCGAGTTCGCGAGTTCTTGTTCACCCACTATGAATTCAAACTCCTCCTCCCACACCGGCTGGCGCGTGTTCAATTTCGTACTCGATTTACGTTTCTGCCTGTTCATTCGAAGTTTGACGAACGGGTCTGGCGACTCGCCTACGCTCGCGAGGTTTTCACCCCGCAATAAGCGTACGTACAACACTCCTGAAAATTGTTCCATCATCTTTCGCACATTTATCGGCGCTTCAGTCTTGGTCGATCCCGATGTGGATGGCTCGCGCGGGGCATCTTCTCGCACCTTCTTATTGAACGGATGGTACGAGACGGATATGCTCACAGTGGGGCCGTCCGGGGCATTGAAACCTCGAGGACCAGAGGCGCGCGGCGACGATCCAGCCGGAACCCCCCCCGTGAGCGTGACGGCTCGCTTTGCCAAGTTCGCAGTGTAAATTATCGGCGCCGCGGCTAAACTGAGTGCCGTCATACTACCGCTAGGTTTAGTAAGCGGCACTTGCATGTGTACGCTGGACGACGGAGTGTCGTGGCAGAGCGAAATGTCGCACACCGCCTGACCCAAACTTGGTTTATTCCGCACGTCTTCCCCGTCATATTTGGAACTCATTCCGCGAACGCTTCCTCTATTCAATAATGCACTTGGCACTCTGAGCGTGCTAGAGACGACGGATTGCGTCGTGATTCGCGTTTCGATAACATTTAATCGAAGCTTTGCGATATGAATGTCTGCCACAGTAAACTCAAAGGTTTCTTCCCACACCGGATCGGAACCGCGTTTCGACGTCGTCACCCGCTTCACGTCGGCTCGCTGCGTCAGGCTTACTTCGACGGCTGGCTTCGACGCCAACTTTGACGGCAAGTTGCTCGCGCTCCTCACCGTGACTTTCAAAAGACCGCTGTTGTGCGCCACCTCGTCGGGCTGCCAATCCGTGGCTGCGCACCACAGCCGAGATGGCCAAACCATCAAATCGACCAGTTGGTTTTTGATGAGGTCGCGAAGCATGTTCGCCACGACGGGAACGGCGGTGATGTCGCCTCCAATCAACTTGAGAGAGAAATCAATCTCGGGCTTATCGACAAATGCGAGCTTGAGCGCGCTAAACGAGGGCCACCATGGAACGAGCGGACCGAAAACAATTCTAAATGTGCCGTACGCCTCCACGTCGCGAAGCTCAATCGGAAGTTTAATCCCCAGCGTAGATACGTCTAAAATGACACTGGACTCTTTCGCCGCCCACTTAAACTCAATGTCCAAGATAACCTCCGCTTCACTCTCCGTACTCACTTTAACACTAGCGAAAATCGGTGGCTCCACCCCGCACGTAAACTTTTTAAAATTCAAACTCAACCCCGTCGTCTTGGCGAGATCGTTGAGCGTCGGCTCGAGCGATTCGATGACCGACGTCGCGATGGCTTTATCCAACGACGGCCACATTTGTCGAGCCGCTTTATTCAACCAGGGCACCCGGTCTACGTCTGAGTACTTGATCCACTTCGGCAAGTGCCCAATCAACTTGCGCAAAACCGTTCCATCCTTCAGCACCGACCCATCCGCGGTCTCGTCGCTCAACTGCCGAATAACCGTTGTCCAATCCTTTGCGCGCTTACGCCCGTACCTCGCCCCGACGCTCGCCCCGAGCGCGAACGCGGTGACGAGCGCGGCGGCAAGAATCACGCACGTCCAAAACCCGACGATGACGAGCACGGCGGACCCACGCGTCCACGCGAACGCCGACGACAACGACGACAACGACCCAGCATCCGTGACGGCGTCACCCAATCCAGGCGTCATGCCGAACCCGCGACGGCCCGACCCGACGTCGAACGCCGCCGGCGTTGATAACGATACCCTTCGTGTGCCTCTTCACCCCCGCGAACGCGTTCGACGCGTCGACGCGTCGACGCGGTCGCGGCGTCCACGTTATGAGGTGATGTCAGCCAGTCAGCGGCAACTGTCTCCAGTGCGAGTCGCGCGCGGTTCACAATCATCGAATGACCTCGTCTTCTTCCGTCATTGCCCGCACGACGCCGTTCGTCTGCGCGCGCGCCCGAGGCGCGCGCCCGACGCGTCTTCGACGCTCGTCGTCGCGCGTCGACGCAGGTAAACTCGTCGGTGAATCGTGGGTTGAGCTCTCAGACGCTTCCTACGCGATCGAAACCGGACGCGAACTCTTCGCGTCTGGGGACGCCCGAGCGGCGCTGGAGGAGTTTGAGCGCGCGCTGACGCTCCCGGGGAACGGGACGAAGCGAGACCGGGCAAAGCCGGCGGAGCTGTCGAACGGGGAACGACAGGCGGCATTGTATAACATCGCGAGCGCGAGGTGCGCGTTGGATGATAAGGCTGGCGCGCTCGTCGCGTTGGATGGGTGTTTCAAGGCTGGATACGCCAATCCGAGAACGTACGGCGCGGCAAGAGGAATGCGCGATTTGGATGCGATGTGGGCGGATGAAGATTTGAAGCTCGCGACGCGGACGGATGCGTTTAGAGACATGGTTAAAAAGTACAAGGTGACGCCGAACGCGCTCGCGTTGCAGTTTGATTTTTCGAACTCCATCATCGGAGGCGCGGTAGAGGCGGTGAACGAGAAACTCACGCCGAAAAAGTGAGCGCATGGAACGCATGGTTCGTGTTATCAAACGTGTTTTGTAATCATCCAAAGTTTGTAATCATCCAAAGTGGCGCGGCCTGCACGCAAATTTCACGCCAAACAAAAGTAAAACTCAGTTCTTGCCTCACTCGCCGACGCTCCCGTCACATGTTCAGCCGCGCGCTGCGCCAAACGGCGCACTTCGCGAGAATTGTCGGAAGTCGCCACGCCTCGTCGACGACCGACTCGATCGTCATGCGCGACATGTCCTTTTTCGCTCGACACGGTGCGCTCGCCCCTGAGCGAGAGCTCGGACAAAAGTTCCTCGTCAACGTCGAACTCTCCGTCGATCTTCGCCCCGCGGGAGCGAGCGATGATCTCAAAGATACGGTGGATTACGCCCGCGCGTGGTCAATTGTTCGCGACGTCATCGAACGCGGTGAGACGATGATTACGATCGAAGCCGTGGCGGAGAGGTCCGCAGCGGCGTTGTTGCAAGAGTTTCGCGCTGTCCAACGATGCGTCGTGAGCGTCGATAAACCCCACGTCGCGATCGAGGGTGAGCTCGGGAGTTTAGGTGTGCGTATTATTCGCGAACGGGCGTGAGCGCGTTCGTCAAGTGTAACAATAATTAATTGGAGTCGGTAGCACGCGAGCGCCCAAGAATCTGTTTCTCCACTAGACGCACTGAGTGCGACTTCAGAAGCAGACTCTTCTTCGTCCGTCTAACATCGGTGTCGTCAAACGCGTGTACGATGTCGACCGACGCGGTGCGAGCGATGGAACGCGCGACATCGAGCGCGAACGCGTCGTCCGCGTCGAGCACGATGCCTCGAGAGGTTGACTGGAACACTCTGGATAAACGAAAGTTTTTCGTCACCGGCGTCGGCGTCTTTAGCGGCGTCACGGCGGCGTTGTACCCGCTGTCTGTGATTAAAACGCGGCAAATGGTGAGCAGTCACGCGACGCAGGCGAGGGCGGTGGATATCGTCAAGGAGATTTTAAAAGAACGCGGCGCGCGCGGGTTGTATAGAGGTTTCGGAACGATTGTCGTCGGGGCGATACCGATACGCGTGGTATATCTGAGCACGCTGGAGGCGGTGAAAGCGCAAACGAATAGTATATTTGACGCGTGGGAGGTGCCAAACGCGTACAGAGGGGCGGCGGATGCGGCGGGTGGAGCGACGGCGAGTTTGGTTTCGCAGGCGTTGGCTGTACCGGTGGATATTATTTCGACAAGGCAGATGGTGCAAGGCATGCGGAGCGGAGGAGGCGTGGCTGATGAGGCTGTGTTCGTCGGATACAGAAATGGATTCGACGCCGTTCGGCAGATTGTGAACAAGGAGGGTATTCGAGGGTTGTACAGAGGATTCGGCGTGAGCGTCGCCACACTCGTGCCAGGAAGCGCATTATGGTGGGGTTTCTACGGCACTTACAAGCGCGCGCTGTGGGACGTCGCTCCAGAGGCGTGGAAGGATGAAAAGCAAACCACGGATGCGCAGGTGATGGCGATACAAGCGGCGAGCGGCGTGTGCGCGGGCATGTCGAGTGGGTTCCTCACGACGCCGCTTGACATTTTGAAGACTCGTCTGCAAGTATTGAGCGGGCAGCCAGGCGGCGAAGCGCACACGTTATCGAGCACGATGCAGACGCTTTACAAGGAACACGGCGCATTAGGATTCTTTCGAGGCGTCAGACCCCGCATGATAAGCGTTTCTGTATGGGGGACGACAATGGTCACGGTGTATGAATACACAAAGCGTCTCGCCAGAGTCAACACAGACTAGTCAGTCAGCGCTAGACCGAATACATTTTAAATTTAGATTTACGAGGCTGTGATTTTATCTCAGCTCTAGCCATTGGATCGGGTGAAAACTACACAACGAGTAACTATCTATGATAACCAGAAACTTCACGCGCTGTGAACCTCGTGCAATTGAGAAATGTACCGTTTGGCTTCATCAACACGTTGCTCGAGCGCATCCAGGGTTTCAAAGTAATTTTCGAGCTCACACGTCTCTTCTTCGACCGCGAGCACATCCTCTTCCACCATCTGTAAGACTTCATCAATCTTGACCACGAGAGAGTGAACGAGTTCGCGAATCTCTTTGACTTTCCGATACGCTCCGTGAACATCATTCCGAATGCTCTCCACGAGTTCGGTGTAACCTGGCTGTTCTTGAAACCGCGCGAGGAGATTATCAACCGCGTGTGCGAATTTTGGCGTCCATTCCGCTAGTTCACCGTTACGAGCGCTCGCATCTTCGACCCGTGTCTCCTTGTATACAGCATCCTCGTTGTTCTCGCGGATATTCGCCGTCTCGCTCGAGACGCGCTTGGCGTTCGTCATCCCGGTAGTGGTGGCTCGGCGAGGTTCATCTTCTACTTGCTTGCGAATATTTTTGTCATTCGCTCCTCGTTGACGTTTAACTTGACGGGGCATCGCGGTGTGAGGGGACGGACTCCAACTCGTTTTTGTAAATTACACATGTTGTCAACGTCGGCGCCACTCCTTGATTTCAATCTGGCTCGATCTATCCGTGTCGAAAACGCGAAACAACAAATCGTACACTTCCTCCTCGGTTGGTCTGGTGGCACCGATAACCTTACTGTTTTCGCTTTGCATAGCTTCGCTTAGAGCTTGCCTGGTGACCAACGGGGCATCCATCGATTGTTCTCGGTTCTTCGCGTTGAACGCGTTATCGAGAGAGTCCATGTTACCCAATATGTACTGAAGCGAAAGCAATTCGCTCGCGCGAGCCGCCGTAAGCTCTCCCGCTCTTCTAAATTTGCGCATGTACGTAAACCAGACCGCCGTGGAACCTCCGATGATGGTTGCGGCGAAGGCCCAGAACGTTTCCACCGGCGCCGACTCCAAACCGTGCGGAATGTTCATCCCGCCGAGCGACGCGGGCACCGCGGCCAGAGCCGCACTCATCGCGATGACGCTGGCTCTAAAGTTCATCTGTACCGTTCTGTTTCGATCGCCGTCGAGTTGGAGCTCCCAAAGCTCTCTAGCGCCATCAAGATCCGCCGTCAATTCTTGCACCAAACCGCCGACGGCGGCCATTCTCCGCGAGTGAGACGCCAATAAATCCGCCAATGCTTCGTTTCTCTCTTCTACCGCCTGCGTGTCGACCTTAGAAATACCGCTCGGTATTGGTAAAAACGAATCCGACGCCGCGTGCGTCTCCATCGCCGCGTTCACCGCATCGAGCGCCTCTTTGACGTCGTGTTCCAACTCTTTAACCGCCCGACGAATCGGCGGCAACTTTTGAAACTGCGACGCCGTGTAATCCAAAGACCCGTACCGCTCCGCTCTCAGCTCGCGAGAGATATCCTCGACGCAGTACCTCGCCAATCGACGCAACCTGAACAATTTCTCCTCGTAGTACCGACTCGACTCCTCCAACGCGCACTCCAACGCCGTAAACGGAAAATCCCGCCTTCGCCCGTCGGCGTCCGTCTGCCCCTCACCACTCAACCTTTCCATCGCCTCCGCCGTGTTCTGCGCCACGACCGACCGCGCATCACACACGTACGCGCACTCCGATCCGATCACCGTCGTACACGGTCCGATCCTCGCTACTAAAATCCCCTCCTTCGGTCCTCGATTTTTCCGCACAAACGCCGCCGGCGCCGACGCGAACGACAACCTCGCCGACTCGTGTTCCAACAGCGCCCAATCTCTCCGTCGCAGCGCGCTCAGCACGCTTCCCGGTTTCACGTCGTCCGCGATCGAGCTCACACCGAGCCTTCTTCCCCCCTTCACGCCGGCTCTATCCCGTTCGTCATCCCGTTCGTCACCGTTAAAGTTCAGCTCGACGACGCGTCGTTGTTTCGAATCACCGTCGTCGCCGTCGTTCGTCCACCGTCGTCCATCCTCGACGCGTATCGCGCGCACGCTCCCCGTCGCCCGCGTCACCATCGTTCTCATCGCTCGCAGCGTCGTCGCCATCGTCGTCGTCGTCGTCGTCGCGCACTGAAGGCGCTCGTGGGTGCGCGTCACTCGAGTCACCGACGCCCCGACCGTCATCATGTCGTCTTCGGCGTCCGCACCCGATCGTCTCGGTCTCGGTCTCGGTCTCGGTCTCGGTCGTCGTCTCGGTCGCGGTCGTCGTCGGGGCGTCGGCGCGCGCGCGAACGGCGACGCGTCGACGACGACACCGCAGACGACACCGACGTCGGGAGAAGGTCGAAAAGTGCGTTGGAACGTCGTTC